>CERJ01013269.1_pt1 | contig 44882 bp, 41 predicted proteins | sample 530781 | NCBI WGS metagenome assembly CERJ01 (sample SAMEA2620967, study PRJEB7988) | marine metagenome | biome: marine biome (ENVO:00000447); feature: deep chlorophyll maximum layer (ENVO:xxxxxxxx); material: "saline water (ENVO:00002010), including plankton (ENVO:xxxxxxxx)" | depth 30 m
CACCTCTACCGCCTCTAACATACTTCCCATATCCTTCTGCTCCAGGAAAAGCCAGGGGTTGGGCAACGGCAATTATTTCTCCTGCAACAAAGAATGCTATTAATAAAACTAAGTGGTATGTGCGTTTTTTATTCATTCAGTCTATTGATCCATTTCCAGACTTAATTTTATAAACGGACCTGTTGCCTTGGTGTCATTCACCTGAATGCGTTCATTTACGTAATACTCATAGCTTCCATCTCTGTAGGGATCTCCTCCCAGGCCTGCCACCGCACAGACCTGATTAATATTCACCAATCCATTTTCATCCACTTCAATGAATTCATCCATGATACCCTGCCAAGCTTTTGCTGCAACCTCATGGTAAGATCCATCCAAATATCCTTCATTAGCTCCCTTCTTAATGGCATACGTAAACATAATGGATGCTGAAGCCTCCAGGTAGTTACCATCACGATCACCCTGGTCTACAACCTGATACCAAACACCGGATTCCTCATCCTGATAATCTACAAGCGCTTCCACCAGTGTATCCAGAATGATCACCAGGTCATCATGTTTAGGGTGATCTTCGGGGAAATAATCCAATACATCCACAATAGCCATAGCGTACCAACCGATTGCACGACCCCAGAAATTTGGAGAAAGGCCGGTTTCAGGATCTGCCCAACGTTGCGTTTTACTTTGATCCCAGCCGTGATATAACAAGCCGGTTTCAGGATCACGCATGTACTCAAACATCAGCTCAATTTGGAGGAATACGTCATCAAAATTCTCGTATTCATCATACCGCTGTCCCCACTCAGCATAAAACGGAGATCCCATATACGCACCATCCAACCACATTTGCCACTGATAGCGATGCTTGTGCCAGAATCCCCCCAAATGATTTCTGGGCTGAAATTTCAGATGATAGCGAAGCTGATCGAGGGCTGTTTTGTATTTTTCTTTACCGGTTTCATCATATAAATGAAATAATGCTCTGCCGGGCGCCACACGATCAATGTTAAAGTTCTTGATGTCATATTTCTTGATCGTCCCGTCCTCCTCGATCATGAAATCATAGTAAGCATCGATATAATTCAGGTACTTTTCTTCTCCGGTGGCTTTATGAACCTTCTCAATAGATTTTAGTACCAACCCGAAAGTGTATTCCCATTTCGGCTCTTCCCGAAAATCCATGTAAACAGGATCCGGATTTCGCTCCATGATGGACAACGCCATACGCTCCGACCACTTCAGGTCCGTGGAAACGCTTTGACTAATTAAAGGTGAACAGGCAGAAACAGTAAATAAAACGAGTAGGCTGAGTGTTCTCATGATCAGAATCCAACATTATTAAATTTAAGCGCAATCGTTTGCGCTATTCCAATTAACAGGATTTGGAAAAAGAAAGCAAGGATTTTTTTAACCGGTTACTTATCCTTTTGAAAGCGCTATGAATGGATTTATAAAGATCGCTTACATAGCTGGATGGCTAAACCCCAGGGATCTCTGAGCATGATTATGCGCGAACCATCGGCTAACTCTTCATCATTTACGGCTTTTGCCCCTGCATCCAGCAATCTTTGTTTTTCCTTATCCGGCTCCTCAACTTTAAATGCTAAATGGAGTATCAGCGGATCCATCTTTTCATAATCCGGAACCTGGTCGGCCGGGTTCTTATAGACTTCCACCATTACCCCTCTTTTATCGGCCATAAAGGTTGTAAAAGGTGATTTATCTTCCTGCCTGATTATCTCAAATCCTAAATTCTGAACATACCACCTGCTCATTTCAAGTGGACCTGAAACGTTAAAAGCTACATGCTCGATCTCCATTATTCACTCCTGCATTGTTAATTATGTGGTGTTTTCAATAATACACAAGAAACAATCGGTTGCGCAAGAATTGATTCAAAAAGTATTTTCCTGATACCATATAAAACCATGATAATTCAGCTTATCGGTTTATATATGTCTATATGAATGAAACCGCTTTTCAAAAAATCTGGCAAAGGAGTAAATTTTTTATATATTTCATGCAATCGATTACATCAAATTTAAAAAGCCGATCTATTATGTCAGTCAATTACACTGTTCGATATGCTACCAATCCTGAAGACGTAAAGAATTATGGCACCGAACGATTACGCGATGATTTCCTTATTGAAGGTCTTTTCAAAGATGGAGAGATCAATATGGTGTATTCGTTTTATGGCCGTCAAATTGTAGGTGGTGCCAAGCCGGGTTCTTCTCCTCTTAAATTGGAAACCATTGACCCGCTCAAGGCAAACTTCTTTTTAGAGCGCCGCGAACTTGGGGTCATTAATGTAGGTGAGCCCGGGATCGTTAAAGTTGGTGATACCGAATATGAAATTGATTTTAAGGAAGCCATCTATGTGGGGCGTGGTGAAGAAGAGGTCAGCTTTCATCAGAAAGATGGAAAGCAGCCATTGTTTTATTTCAACTCTGCACCTGCGCATAAAGCTCATCCCACCAAGAAAGTCTCTCAGGATGAAGCGGAGATCGTAGAGCTTGGATCGCTTGAAACGGCCAATCACCGTGTAATACGTAAGCTTATTGTAAACAGCATTGTAGACACCTGTCAATTACAGATGGGAATGACTCAGCTGGAAACCGGAAGCGTTTGGAATACCATGCCGGCACACGTTCACAACCGACGAATGGAAGCTTATTTCTATTTTGAAGTTCCTGAAGAACAAGCCGTTTGTCACTTCATGGGAGAACCGGATAACACCCGTCACATCTGGATGAAAAACAATCAAGCCGTACTTTCTCCCCCATGGTCAATTCACTGTGGGTCTGGAACTAGTAACTACACCTTTATATGGGCCATGAATGGTGAAAACCTTGATTATGGCGATATGGATCACGTTGAGATCAAAGATCTGCGATAGATTCAACATCACTGCATAATTATCACTTTAAAATAACTTCACCAATGAGTTCACTATTTGATTTAAGCGGAAAACGAGCTTTTGTAACCGGAGCTACTCACGGGCTTGGTATGGCAATGGCAAAAGGTCTTGGCGATGCCGGGGCTGAGCTCATCATCAACGGTACCACTCCTGATAAAATGGAACGGGCACTTAAAGAATATCGTGATGAAGGCTACAAAGTTACGGGCTTTATTTTTGATGTAACAAATGAAGATGCTGTAATCGAACACATTGAAAAAATTGAAGATGAGATCGGCTCTATTGATATCCTGGTAAACAATGCCGGTATCATCAAGCGGGTGCCTCTGCAAGACATGGACGTGGAGGATTACCGACGGGTTGTTGATGTGGATCTGGTGGGTCCCTTCATTATGGCAAAACATGTAGTAAAACGCATGATACCGCGTGGAGAAGGTAAGATCATCAATATTTGCTCTATGATGACGGAACTGGGTCGCGATACGGTTGGCGCTTATGCAGCAGCCAAAGGCGGACTAAAAATGCTGACCCAAAACATGGCTACGGAGTGGGCTAAACACGGAATTCAGGCGAATGGAATTGGCCCGGGCTATTTTGCCACTTCACAAACCGAACCCATCCGTGTAGATGGACATCCATTTAATGACTTTATCATACAACGCACTCCAGCCGGAAGATGGGGAGATCCTGAAGATCTTGCCGGAACGGCCGTCTTTCTCTCCTCTAAAGCAAGCGATTTTGTAAACGGACAGATCGTATATGTAGATGGCGGAATTTTGGCCACCATCGGTAAACCAGCTAACGAATAAATCATTGATTATGCGAATTTTCTCACTCACTCTCATCGGAGTTTTCTTTTTTGGAATCGCTTTTAATGGTTGTTCTACCAACGAAGCTAACTTCATCATTTCTAATAACTCGAAATTGGACCGACAGGATGAACCTGTGGTTTTAACCCGCGGAATGATCACCGAAAAAACAGGGGAAATTCAGATCATTGAAGGAAAACTTCCCCTTCCTCATTTCGAAGGGCAACCCCTTCCCTCTCAACTGGACGACATGGATGGGGATGGAAGCTGGGATGAGGTCGCTTTTACGCTTCCGATCGATGCGAACTCCCAAAAGTCTGTTTCCATTGTTTATGTAGACAGTTCCGATTTTCCTGATTTTGAAGATCGCACCAACGTCCGTTTTGGGGTTATAAAAAGTGGAGTAGTCACTCCTGTTGATGAGCTTACCATGGAGGCTAACGAACTCCCTGTTCCCTTGTTCACCCGTTTCCAGATGGATGGTCCCGCCTGGGAAAATGACAAAGTAGGCTTTCGCCAGTATATTGATGGGCGAAATGGTCGCGATCTGTATGGAAAAACATTACCTGCAATGGCTCTTGATACCGTGGGAATTGCTGATGACGGGACTTTAGAAGATGATTACCACGTCATGTTGCCCTGGGGGCGTGATATCCTGGCCGTTGGAAATTCGCTAGGAATTGGAGGTATTGGTATTATTGAAAATGGAGAAGCTGTTCGGCTTGGCGTTCGTTTGGATGCGGAAAAGAACAACATTCAAACCACACACTTCGAATTGATCACTGAAGGTCCGGTTCGCTCTGTTTTCAAGCTTAGCTATGAGGGATGGAGAACTCCGAATGATAACACATATGATTTAGAAAATACCGTATCCATTTGGGCTGGAAGCTACAGCCACACCAATGAAATTAGCCTGACAAGTATGGCAGAAACGGATACGTTGGCTATCGGACTTGTCAATATTCACAACGATAATCCTCCTGTTGTGCTGGATCAAGTTTCAGAAAATTACACCGGATTTTACACCCACGATCAGCAGACCTATGATGACCAATGGTATCTGGGAATGGGGCTGATCTTTCCTAAAGATAATTATGTGAAATACACGACTACACCTGATGAAGGACCCGGAATTACCAACTCATATTTAAATCTGATCGAACTGAATCAGGATAAAAGCTTTACCTATCATGTATTTGCCGGATGGGAACTGAGTGACGAGAATTTTGCCGATGCCGATTACTTCGATTCATTTATGAAGCAGGAAATGCAAAAAATTTCATCCCCGGTGAGCATTCAATAACATTAGCTAGTGATCAGAAATACGCATGAGCTCTAAGAAAAGAACCACTATACACGACATTGCCAAAAAGCTGGATATTACGGCTTCTACGGTATCTCGTGCGCTCAAGGATCACCCCAGAATTAGCGATGCAACCAAAGAGCTGGTAATCAAAACCGCCAAGGAAATGAACTATCAGCCCAACAGCATTGCGGCTGCTCTCCGGCGTGGAACCAGTAACCTGATCGGCGTCATCATCCCAAATATTGACCGTAACTTTTTTGCATCCGTTGTTCGCGGGGTTGAAGACGTTCTGAATGACACGAATTACAACGTCATCATTTGCCAGTCGAACGATTCCCTGGAGAAAGAGAAATCAAACATCAAGGCATTATTAGAAGCACAGGTAGATGGTATTTTTGCATCCTATGCTAAGGAAACCACCGATTTCTCTCATTTTGAGGATATTGTGAACAGAGGTATTCCTCTCATTCTCTTTGATCGTATGCAGGATGTATTTAATGTTGATGCCGTTGTAATTGATGATTACCTCGGAGCTTATAAAGCAACGGAGCACCTCATCGAACAAGGTTGTGAACGGATCGTGCATTTTGCCGGACCTGAGAACGTCAGTATATACCGGGACCGGCGGCGTGGCTATGAGGAAGCAATGAAGCGCAGCCACCTTTCTGTAGATGAAGATCTGATCATACACAGTGACCTTAAACTGGAAAGCGGAAAACGGCTGGCCGAAGAAATTTTAGAATGGAATGAGCTTCCCGATGCCATATTTTCAGCAAGTGATTATGCTGCAATGGGCGCTATGGAAGTTTTCAAAAAGCACGACATAGAAATTCCGCAAGACATTGCAGTTGTTGGATTTAGTAATGAATCGTTTACCTCGCTGATCGACCCCGGATTAACTTCCGTAGATCAGCACAGTAAGAAAATGGGGCAGTTTACAGCCAACTTATTTTTAGACCGGCTGAAGGATAAAAGCAAAGATCACACCCCAACCAAAACCGTTTTAAATCCTGAGCTCATTATTCGTGGCTCTTCCCTTAAGAAAGTGGAGCAGCCTCAGGATCAAAAAATTGAACCCGAACACATCAATACCTAACCCTTAATATTATGAAGAAAGTAGTCACATTTGGAGAGATCATGTTACGATTATCTCCTCCCGGATTTTTGAGATTTTCACAAGCAAACTCCTTTGATGTTGTATATGGCGGCGGAGAATCGAATGTGGCCGTTTCGCTTGCCAACTATGGCATTCCCGTAGAATTTGTAACCCGGCTTCCGAATAATGACATCGGTGAGTGCGCGCTCATGGAAATGCGAAAGCGAAATGTAGGAACCAATCATATTATTCGCGGGGGTGAACGCCTCGGAATCTATTTTCTTGAAACCGGTGCTGTAAGTCGTGGAAGCAAGGTCGTTTACGATCGTGCGCATTCTGCTATTTCTACCATCCAAAAAGGGGATATTGACTGGGAAAAAGTATTTAACGGAGCTGAATGGTTCCACTGGACCGGCATCACCCCTGCCCTTTCGCAAGGCGCTGCGGATGTTACTCTTGAGGCCATCAAAGCGGCCAATGAATTGGGTATAACCGTTTCAACTGACCTGAACTACCGAGCCAAACTTTGGAAATATGGAAAAGAGCCCGGTGAGATCATGCCTGATCTAGTAGAAGGCTGTGATGTGATCCTCGGGAATGAAGAGGATGCTGAAAAACACTTTGGCATCGAGCCTGAAAATGTGGATATCACCCAGGGCGACTCTATGGATAGTCAGGCCTATTTGTCTGTTTGCAAGAAACTGAAAGAGCGATTTCCGCGTGCCAAAAAGATCATTACAACGCTGCGCGGTTCCATTAGTGCTTCTCATAATTCATGGTCGGGAGTATTGTACAACGGCGATGAATTTCTGGAAACAAGAACCTATCAGATCACAGATATTGTGGATCGTGTAGGTGGCGGTGATTCGTTTATGGGTGGATTGATCTACGGATTGCTCACTTATGAAGATGACGATCAGAAAGCCCTGGATTTTGCTGTAGCAGCATCATGCCTCAAGCATACCATTTACGGCGATGCCAACTTGGTAACCGTTGATGAAGTTGAAAAACTAATGGGCGGAGATGCCTCAGGACGTGTTTCCCGCTAATGCGTATTGATCCCCAAAACACATAACTATGAAATTAGAATATACCTGGCGCTGGTACGGTCCCGATGATCCTGTGACCTTGCAAGACATCCGGCAAACGGAAGCCACCGGAATTGTCACGGCTTTACATCACATTCCGGTTGGGGATGTCTGGAGCGTGGATGAGATCCAGAAGCGAAAGCGGGAAATAGAGGCGGCAGGTCTGAGATGGTCGGTGGTGGAAAGCGTTCCGGTTCATGAAGATATCAAAAAGAGAAGCGGAGATTTCCAGCAGTACATCGAAAATTACCGTCAGACCATTCGGAACCTCGCGTTATGTGACATCACCACTATATGCTATAATTTTATGCCTATTCTGGATTGGACCCGGACGAATTTAGAATATCCGGTTGGGAATGGCTCTTATGCTCTTAGATTTGATGCCACAGCCTTTGCTACTTTTGATTTGCACATCCTGCGACGAAATAATGCTGAAGCTGATTATACGGATGAACAAATTGAGAAAGCGAAGAACTACCACGAAAGCCTCAATAAAGAAGCTCGAAATAAACTGACCGACACCATCATCGCGGGCCTGCCGGGTGGACATGAAGGCTACAGCATAGAAGCATTCAAAAAGATCTTAAACGAATACAAAAATATTGGTTCATCCGAGCTTGAAGCCAATCTAAAGCATTTTTTACAGGAAGTTATTCCTATCGCTGAAGAACACAATGTGCTGATGGCCATTCATCCCGATGATCCTCCCTATCCCATTCTTGGACTTCCCAGAGTTGTCAGCAAGCAAAAAGATATCAAGCGACTGCTTTCAGATGTTGATTCTGCCAATAATGGAATCACATTTTGCACCGGTTCCTATGGCGTTAGGGCCGACAACAATTTACCCAAGATGGCTGCTGAATTTGCTGACCGTATTCACTTTCTCCATTTACGGAGCGTGAAGCGGGAAGATGATGGCAGCTTTTATGAAGACGATCATCTCAGAGGAAACTCCGAGATCGCAGGTGTTATGCAAGCAATTCTATCTTCAGCTAAAATTCGGGAAGATCAGGTCATTCCGGTACGCCCCGACCACGGGCATAAAATGCTGGATGATATTGGAAAAGAAACCAATCCCGGATACTCCTGCATTGGCCGGATGAAGGGCTTAAGTGAACTTCGAGGACTTGAACAAGGACTTCGTTTTAATTTGTAATTGAAAGCGTTTTCAGTTGTGTTTCAACTGGTTGTTAACTTTCTTTGAATAGTAATTTTCACACAGAACAACTAAAATTTTCTCAATAACATGGCAAGATTTTCCCGCATACAGGTAGCATCAAAAATGGAGGAAACCGGATTGGTTCCCCTCTTCTACCACAAAGACATTGAAACGTGTAAAGAAGTGCTTACCGCTTGCTACAACGGAGGCGCACGCATTCTCGAGTTCACCAACCGTGGTGATTATGCGCATGAAGTATTCGGCGAACTCAATAAGTTTGCAGAGAAAGAACTCCCGGAAATGATCCTTGGCGTAGGTTCTGTAACCGATGCCGGAACAGCTTCTCAATACATGCAGCTGGGAGCTAATTTCGTTGTTACTCCGGTATACCGCGAAGATATTGCCATTGTTTGTAATCGTAGAAAGGTGTTGTGGTCGCCCGGTTGTGGCTCATTGACCGAAATTGCCACAGCAGAAGAAATGGGAGCTGAGATCATTAAAGTATTCCCTGGAAGTCAGCTTGGCCCTGGATTTGTGAAAGCCATTAAAGGGCCTTGCCCGTGGACCAGCATCATGCCAACCGGTGGAGTTTCGGCTCAACGAGAAAACCTGGAAGGCTGGTTCAATGCCGGTGTGACTTGTGTGGGAATGGGCTCAAAGCTGGTTACCAAAGAATTCCTGAATACCAAAGATTTTGAAGGACTGGAAAAACATGTCAAAAACACACTGGAACTCATCAAGGACATCAGAAATGCATAGATCGTTTACATCAGTTTTTGCAGCTCTAATTGCAATCGTATTATTGATTTCAGGTTGTGGTGATGCCGTCACTAAAAAGAAAAAAACCATTCGGCTGGCGCATGCACTCAGTACCAGTCACCCCGTTCATATTGGGATGGAGCGGATGGCGAAGCTGGTAGGTGAAAAATCTGACGGACAGCTCGAAATTGTCATCTTCCCCAGCCAGCAATTAGGGTCTGAGCGGGAAACGTTGGAGTTGTTACAGATCGGAAGCATAGGGATGACCAAAGTATCTTCCGCAGCTCTTGAGAATTTCGTTCCGGAACTACGTGTTTACAGTCTTCCTTACTTATTTCAAAATGATGAACATGTGCTGGAGGTTTTAAATGGTGAAATTGGAAGAGAATTGCTCCTCGCCGGTGAAGATTACTGGCTCCGGGGCCTTACTTATTATGATGCCGGCTACCGTAGTTTTTATACCGTAAATAAACCGGTTGAGTCTCCTGAAGATCTTCAGGGGCAAAAGATACGGGTCATGGAAAGTCAGATGTCGGTAAATATGGTGAGGGAGCTGGGCGGCTCACCTACTCCAATCTCTTGGGGTGAATTGTACACAGCCCTTCAGCAAGGTGTAGTTGATGGTGCAGAGAATAATCCTCCCTCCTTTCTTGCATCAAGGCATTATGAAGTAGCCAAATATTATAGCCTGGATGAACATTTAATGCTTCCCGATCTGCTGCTCATCAGTACATTGCAATGGAATAATCTGAGCGAGCAAGAACAACAGTGGGTTCAGGAGTCAGCAGATTCGTCGGCGGCTTACCAGCGTCAGGTTTGGGCTGAAGCTGAAGAAGAAGCAATGGAAATTGTTCAGGAAGCCGGAGTAGAGGTAATTTATCCCGACAAAGAACCCTTCATCGAAATGACCAGACCGATCTATGATTCATTCAAAGAATCGGAACCTGAATTTTATAACCTCATTCAACGAATTAAAGATGCAAACCCTAAGCAAGAATCATGAAGAAATTTGATCGTTTTCTCGAACATTTTTTAGCCTCATTAATGGCGTTGATGCTTGTCAGTGTAAGCTGGCAGGTTATTTCAAGGTACTTGCTGGGAGATGCCAGTTCATTTACCGATGAACTCGCTCGCTATCTGTTGATCTGGATCGGAACATTGGGAGCAGCCTATGCTGCAGGACAAAGAATGCATCTGGCCATCGACCTTCTTCCAAGTAAGTTAAAAGGGAAAAAGAAATACCGACTGGCCATTTTTATCAATTTGCTGGTCATCTTTTTTGCTTTAACAGTACTCGTAATTGGGGGAGGTCGCCTCGTATATATTACATACACGCTTGGGCAAACCTCAGCAGCTATGCAGCTTCCCATGTATTATGTGTATTCCATCCTCCCACTTAGCGGAATACTCATTATCTATTATAAGATCAGGGATATGAAGGTTATGGACGCCGATGTCCCCGACCTATATCCCCAGCCAAAACCAGAAAACGAAACGAACAACTAAGCTAAGCAACAGATCTCATGGTTTTAACAGAAGTACTGATACTGGTTTTAAGTTTTTTAGTCTTACTCGGAATTGGGGTACCTATTGCCTGGAGTATTGGCCTGTCGGGGTTACTTACACTTTTAGTGAGTATCGACTCCATCGCCGCCTTCACGACCCTTGCCCAGCGGATGGGCACCGGCCTCGATAGTTTTACCCTCCTGGCTATTCCGTTCTTCATATTAGCGGGACAGCTTATTAATAAAGGAGGGCTTGCCCAGAGGCTTATTAAACTCGCAAAGGATATGATGGGCTCTCTGCCCGGCGGATTGGCCCATGTTAACATTGTAGCAGCCATGATGTTTGGTGCGATCGCAGGCTCAGCTGTAGCTGCAGCATCTGCCATTGGTTCAATATTAGGCCCAAAAATGGAAGAGGAAGGCTATTCCAGAGAATTTTCTGCTGCTGTAAATATCACGTCCTCTACAACAGGACTATTAATTCCGCCTTCAAACATCCTGATCGTTTACTCCCTGGCTAGTGGCGGAGTCTCTATCGCAGCTTTGTTTATCGCCGGATATTTGCCGGGAATTTTAACGGGATTGATGCTGATGGCCGTGGCTGCCGTTTGGGCAAAATGGAAGAAATTCCCTGTTGGTGAACGTACCAATATTAAAGAATTATCGACAAGTTTCTTACGCGCACTACCCGCACTTTCCCTTCTGGTGATCGTAATTGGTGGGATCATAGCTGGAATTTTCACCGCAACCGAAGCCTCAGCAATCGCGGTGATATATACGCTCGTGTTGGGCTTTATGTACAGGGAGCTCTCGTTCAAGGAACTTCCAAAAGTTTTCTTTGACTCGGTGATGACCACATCCGTTGTGATGTTGCTTATTGGTACCTCCATAGCAATGTCTTGGGTCATGTCTTTTGAAGAGATTCCTCAAACTGTAACTGCGGCTCTATTGTCGGTAAGCGAGAATAAGATCATCATTCTATTATTGATCAATGTGATCCTGCTTTTCGTGGGAACTTTTATGGACATGACGCCGGCAGTTCTCATTTTCACTCCTATTTTCCTTCCCATTGTAACAGAACTCGGGATCGACCCTATTCACTTTGGAATCATCATGATCCTGAACTTGTCTATCGGACTTTGTACTCCTCCCGTTGGAACCATATTATTTGTGGGTGTTGGGGTCGCCAAGACCACCATCGTCAAGATCATAAAGCCACTGATGCCGCTTTTTATAGCGATGATCGTAGCACTGATGTTGATCACTTATTTCCCCGAGATCACCATGTGGCTGCCAAGAGTATTTGGATTCTGATACGAAGGATCTCAGATCTGATATCATCAAAAAAAGCCATCCGATCTGGATGGCTTTTTTTATTTCCGGTAGAAATTTTTTGAACGTAATTATAGAAAGATCAGAAACTTAAGATTTAGCACAAATGCTTTACAATACAATAACTCAAGGCTGAAAAGATCACCCCTCACTATATCACTAAATCACCATATCACTCCTCTACAAAGAACTCCTTAAACTTCTCAATGTTATTCTTTGAGCCGATATAGATTGGCGTACACTCATGAAGTGACGCAGGTTGAATTTCCATGATACGTTGATTGCCATCGGTTGCCAAGCCCCCTGCCTGCTCAATAATAAAACTAAGCGGATTACACTCATACATCAGGCGCAATTTCCCATTCGGATATTTGGTGCTATCCGGATACATAAATATCCCACCCTGTAAAAGTGTTCGGTGTACATCAGCCGCCATACAGCCAATATAGCGAGCCTTATATGGTCTTTGCGTGTCAGCGTCAATTTCCTGGCAGTATTTTACATACTTCTTTAGCCCCGGATCCCAGAAGTTATAACTTCCTTCATCTGCGCTGTAAATATTGCCGTATTCCGGAATCTTAACATCGCTGTCATTTAGAATGAATTCCCCGAGGCTGGGATCTAAAGTGAATAGATGCACGCCCATACCAGTTGTGTAAGCTAACACGGTACTTGAACCATATACGACATATCCTGCAGCCACTTGTTCTGTTCCAGGCTTCAGAGCCTCTTCTTCGCTCAATTTCTTATTGTTATCATCTCGCATGTAGATCGAAAAAATACTACCGATGGATACACTTACATCAATATTTGAGGAGCCATCGAGTGGATCCATGTATACGATGTATTTGCCGGCTTCCCCGCTTAGGCGAACAATTCCCTCATTTTCTTCCGATATCACCATACAAGTGATATTTGAGCGGCTTAGAGCGGAAATGAGCTGCTCATTGGCGAACAGATCGAGCTTCTTCACGTTTTCGCCATGCACATTCTCTGATCCTTCGTATCCGAGGATGTTGGTGATCCCTGCTTTATTCACTTCCCTGGAAATGATCTTAGCAGCCAAACCAATATCTCTCAGCAATTGTGACAACTCTCCGGTGGCACCGGGAAATTTATTCTGTGCCTGAATAATGTACTCTTCAAGTGTGATCAAATCTTTCATCTCATAAATCTTTAATTAATAGTAATGCTGTATTGTACCATTTCTGACAGTCTCTTCTAAACATAAAAAAAGCACACATCCCGAGGCCTCAATTACAAAGTTCAGACGCTCTGGATGGTGCTAATAGCTTAAAAAATGATTATCAAATTATTTTACTTAATCGGTTAAGTAACCTAGTAAATATTTTCAAAACCAACAATAAAAAATAAGCTTATGGTCTGTGGATTGCCCTTATCTGCTCAGGTATATCCAGATCTATATTAAAATTGCCTTAACAAACTATGCTGAAGGCTTCTGTGGCTTAGGGATCATTATCGTAAAAGTAGTTCCCTCACCTTTTTCACTTTCTACCTGAATTCGCCCCGATAGCAACGCTACCAATTTATCCGTCACACGGAGTCCTAATCCCGTTCCCTTCTCCTGATTTGTTCCACGTTCGCTCGGATGTTCTGTTGAGGAAAAGAGTCTTTCTTTCACTTCTTTTGGCATCCCTACTCCCTCATCTTGTACTGCAAACTGCCAGTATTGGTCAAATTCCTGCAAGTTTATATAGATATTATCTCCGGCGTTGGAGAACTTTATCGCATTTGAAATAAGATTGCGTAAAATGGTGCTTATCATTTGAGAATCTGTATAGATGCTTCTTACCGATCCGAAATCAAAATGAAGCTCAATACTCTTATTTCTGAGATTTGCCTCAAACAGGTTTTCCAGTTTATCTTTGATATCATAAAGATTCACGGCCCTGATATCAGCCTGCATATCTCCCATCTGAAGCCGGGACCATTTCAGTAAGTCATCAAGGGTATATTGCATTCCTTTGGTTGAAGTAAAGATAAGGTTGAGATATGTTTTTAGAGTTTCCTTATCTATCTCCTGCTCGCTAAGCTCATCAAGACCTAATTCAGAAAAACCGGAAATGGTATTGAGAGGTGATTTTAGATCATGCCCTATGATCGAATTTATCTCATTTGTGGCATTCAATAATTTCTCAAGCTGTTCATTCCTTTCGGTAAGCTGGTCTTCCATAAGCTTTCGCATGCTCAGGTCCTGAAAAACCCCATAAAGCTTGTATGTATTTCCATTTTCATCCACCTGAGCTTTTCCTATGGCTCGAACCCATTTGTGGTTTCCTTTTGCTGTTATCAGGGTCAGTTCTACATCATACCCTTCGCCTGTTTTAAGAGCCCTGTTAAAAACTTCACTAATGATCTCCTGATCTTCTTTGGCGAAAAAATTGATAGCCTCTTCCAGATCCGGCTCTTCCCCGATCGGGAGTTCGTGGATACGATAGACCTCATCAGTCCAAAAAATATCCCCTGACTTTGTATGAAACTCCCACCCACCCACTTCAGCAAGTCGGTTGGTGTCTTTGAGTAAATTCTCCAATCGTTTTCTTTCTGTGATCTCCCTTGAAGAAGTCTGCAGATTTTTGATCTCACCTTTTTCATCCAGAATAGGCTCCGTAGCTGTTTCGAACCAGATGTAGTCACCATCTTTACGCTTTATTCTGTAATGGATGAATTGAACCGCATCTCCCTGCAAGGCTTTTTCATGGGATTCTTCCTGTATCCGTTTCAGATCGTCGGGATGAAAAAATGAATAAGGAGTTTTACCAATGAGCTCATCAGGCGTATATCCCAAAATCTTTTCCACGGAAGGGGAAACGAATTCATAAACCCCATCCGGAGAATGCAAACAGATCATATCTGCTGTATTATGAGAAATAAGCCGATATTTGTTTCTGCTTTCTTCCAACTGCTTTTGATATTCCTGAGCCTCGTATTCTGAGCTGATCCATTTTGCCAACAACCTTACTGTATCCTTATCTGCCTGGGAGATCGGCTCGGTTCTGGGTATAGAACTTGAAAAATTGATGGTTCCAATAACTTCTCCTCCCACTTCCAGTTGCACGCCGAGATAGCTTTCCAACTTGAACTTCTCATAGCAGGGATGTTTGCTGTGATCTGACGTATGCATCTCATCTATCGCCACAATATCATCGGCATTCAGAGTGATGCTACAATAGGTTTCTCTCAATTCAAATTGCATCCCCTTTTCCAGATCGGCCGACTCCGGATAATAATGCCTTACTGTATACATTCCATCCCTGATCTCACTTACTATCCCAATCTCGAACTCAAGGAGTTCAGTTGTAAGGGCAATGGCTTGTTTGATCTTTTCGTTAAAATCCAAGCCTTCTCCGGTCACAATAGTTGCCAGCAGATTTAATCTTTTGGTCAACAACTCAACTTTCTGTCCTCTCTTTTTTTCTTCAGTCAAGTCTCTGATAATTCCAAGATAACCGATCGTTTGGCCTTCATCATCTTTGACCACACTTCCAATGGTTTCACCTGCAAATACTTCTCCATTCTTTCTTTTATAATCTACTTCATACAATATGGATTCTATTTTTGAAGACGCATTGAAGGTCTTCTTTCCGGTAAGTACGAAATCATCTTTTGATGCATAAAGCACTGATGTTTCAACCCCTAAAAGTTCTTTTGGTGCGTACCCGAAGATCTCCGAAAAAGCTACATTTACTGAAATGATCTTACGGTCTTTATTAGCGTAAAAGATAGCTTCAGGAATCGAATTAAAAGCTGCAAGTACATGTCTTTTAGTAACTTTTGAGATATTAGCGGACATCGGTTTCATAAACTTTTGGACCAACATAGAAGAATGAATTTAAAATTCTTATAAGAAATTTTGATTCTCTTATCGACGATATACAAGAATACCTAAACTTAAATTCAACTCATTATTTTTTTGATTCACTGTGTTGTGTTAAATACGAAAAATGTGCTAAAACAGATCTTATAAAACAAAAAAATTTCTTTGAGGGGGTGTCAGCTTCCCTAAAAACTGTACCAATCTAAAGTAGAGATTTCGGGCAATCTCTTCTAAACATAAAAAAAGCACACATCCCGAGGCCTCAATCACAATGTTCAGGCGCTCGGGATGGTGCTATAATTTTATCAGACTATGGTAGTCTGTTCGTTTGCAGCTTACTTAATTAGTGTAAGCTTGCGAACGGATGTAAAGTCACCTGCTGTCAGACGATAAATGTACACGCCTGTAGCAAAGTTCTTCGCATTCCATTGAACCGTGTAGCTACCAGCAGATTTGCGGGTGTTCACCAATTCTGCTACCTGACGTCCTGTAATGTCAAACACCTGTAGTTTAACATCGGCTGCTTCAGGCACATCATAATTGATGCTTGTAGTAGGGTTAAATGGATTTGGATAATTTTGACTTAAAGCAAATGTTGATGGGATCTCGTCATTGATCTCATTAGATGTTGCTTCTTGCTTAATAAGCGTTGCGTTATCTATGTATAGAGTTCCGCCATCGTTTGCTTCTACATTATACTCTAATGCAAGTCTAAGACCATGCTCTTCATGATCAGCTGTTGCTGTGAAGTCGAATGTGTACTCGGTCCATTCAGATGTAAGCTCCAAGACCGGACTGTCCCAACCTCTAACTCGCTCGTGACCACCACTTGAGGGCATTCCTGCATAAAAGCGGGCTTGACGAGTATCATCATCAGCTTTCAGATAAACAGAAGCAGTATAACGTTCGCCTTCAACAACGTTGATAGGTTCATTAACCGCTTGTGATGCATACCAGTTTTCGCCTTCATGAGCTACCATAAAGGATAGTGCTTTTCCGTCATCATCAGCTGCATCATCTACAACTTCCCATGAGGAGCCATCTGTACCTTCAATTAACCAGGCATCTACTTCAGTATCGCCAAGTTCAGCAGTCGCAAAGCTACCGTTATAGTTCAGCGTATCACCAACTTCATATGGTGGTTCTGGAATTGGAAGCTCTTCGTCGCCGCCGCCATCAATAGGAATCAGTAAACTACCTCCTTCAATGATCAGTTCGGCATCTGCTGCAAGAGTAAAGCCAATGGTATTATCAAATACACCACTTGATAATTTCAGGTACTCGTTGATCGTAATTAAACGAGATTGTGTTACCCCGGCTTCATTATCAATGGTTAGAGAAGCAACCTGAAGTGGCAATGCAAAACCTGTTGCTTGGGATTCAGAACCATTTATCACGTAATGTGCTTCAGGGCTTAAGGTAAGTTGAGTATCACCAGATCCACCTAATTCAAGGTTTCCGCCATCTGCTGAAGAGAATGCGGCAGAATCAGCACTGGCAAGTGTACCACCTGCTTCTAATTCGAAGTGGTCTCCACTTTCGGCAAGGCTACTTGAGCCCAGATCTAAATAGGCTCCTGAAGCAACTCTTATCGGTAAGTGAGAGATCTCAAAGTCGTCAGATACAGTCAGGTGCTGAACAGTATCTTCGCCCGCAAAAATAAATGCAGAAAACTTAGGAGTTGCTCGTGCATTAGAGTTTTGAGTTTCTCCTGCGTTCATGGTAATACTTCCACCGTGCATGTACCAGTTTACAATTGGTCCTGATCCACGGGAAATAGAGAAGTTCCCTCCATCTACGGTAATATCTCCGTAATGGTTGATATTGATCTCAGTTGCACCACTACCTGTTCCGTTAGATGCAAATGCGGTAGCATTGGCTCCCATGTAGATATCACCCATGATATCGATATTGAGTGAATCGAATGAATCTGGATTAGATAGATAGAAGCGTGCAGTACCTGTGCTTTCAACATCAATGTTACCACCGATAGTGTTATCTCTCATACCCAGATCATTGTTTTCAATGTTACCTGGAGCATTAATAACCAAGTTATGGAAATCCTGATTACCATTGCCTGGTCCGGAAGTAACGGTACCACTAATTAAGACAGTAGATCCTTCTTCCCAGGTTGCAGTTGGAAGGTCTCCTCCGTCTCGTGCATGGTCGTAGGTAGCTTCACTTGCAAAGGCAAGCGTTGCATCACTATCAACATCAACAACACCGTAGTTTGTGAAAATACCTTCAAACGTGAAGTCTGAACCAGAGGCGATCAAAACGCCAGAAGAATCCGTTACTTCAAAATATACATCTGAATCGTATGATACGTTGCTTGCAGTAATGGTCTGTCCCGGTACTCCATAACTGGCAGTATCAGCGGCAAATACAAAGCTACGGAATTGACCGTGCTTGTCTGTATCTGAATCGCCAATTTCTCCACCATCAATGGTCATGTCTCCGTATAGCGTCCAAACGGCTTTACCGCCACTTCCGCGACTTACAGAAAGAAAACCACTATTGGTGATCTCAATATTACCCATTACAGTAACATCATAATCGAAAATATCGCCAGAACCAGTTGCAGTGAATTCAGAGTTCTCACCATCAACTACAACATCACCCATAATAGTAATGCTTCTGGCAGGGTCTCCTTCATCTCCTGCTGAGGAAAGGCGGAATTGCTGACCATTGGTACTTAGTACGGTGATGCTACCTCTGAGGGTATAATCATTCCACCCAATATTGATGTTCTCGATCTGTCCAGCATTATTCCACGTAAAGTTATAGAAATCCTGGTCTAAATTATCCGGATCGTTAGTAACAATACCTGTTAACTGAATAGTTGAGCCATCAGCCCAGGTTGCATCAGGTACTTCACCAGCATCATATGCATGGGTGTATGTACCACCGTCGGCAACAGTCATTGCTCCGCCGTCAACGACCAGCGTATCCCCTGCAACAATCTCACCAGAAACGGTTAAGCTACCTCCTAGTGTGAAATTGTCTTCATAGTGAAATGTACTGTCAGCAGCTACAGCGATTTCAGAACCACTTGCTACAGAATAATTAATAGTACCATTATATTCAGCATCCGCACTTATAGAAACGTTTTGTACAGAATTTCCTGCAAATACAACACGAGAAGAGTCGCCGTCATGAGAATCTCTAAGTTCAGCATCCCCTAAAACGGTGTAATCACCATTCAATGTCCAGGTTGCTCTACCACCACTGCCACGACTGGTAGCAAAAGTAGTTCCTCCATTTACAACAACGTTACCATTTACAACAACGTTATAAACAGCTGTATCACCAGAACCTGTAGTTTCTACAGCTCCACCTTCAACAATGAAGTCTCCTTCGATAGTAATGGTCTCGCCATTACCGTCTCCTGCAGAGCTCAAACGAAATCGATTAGATCCTGAGTCAACAACTCGAACGGTTCCCCCTATAGTTACTGTACCTAATCCTAGACTAACATTAGAGATCTGTCCAGAATTATTCCAGGTTATATTATGAAAAGCCTGAGCACTGTTATCAGGACCTTCACCCAATATGCCTGTAAATTCAATAGTAGAACCTGTACCCCATGTTGCTACGGGTACTGATCCACCATCTCTGGCATGGTTATATGTTGAACCATCACCAAAGGTAACAGTAACTCCAGAACCAGCGGCTAACTGGCCACCAGTTTCAGGACCACTACCCTCAACGGTAATAGTTCCTGTGAATGTGATATCGGAATCTACCGAAACAGTATCTTCACCTCTAATGAACACATTATCGGAAGCTGCAGGGATGTCTGTTGTGGCAGTCCAATCGCTACCGCTATACGTTTCCCACGCTATTGCACTCCAGTCTCCATCAGCAGTAGAACGGAAGTCTCCGTCAGCCTGTGCTAAGGCTCCTGTAGTCGCAAAAAGCGCTACCAAAAGCGTTGTTAAAATTATAGTATATGTACGTTTCATACTTCTCCTTTTTCGTGATTGTGTGTTTGATTAAGAAATAGCTGTTAAATCATTAACCAGTAGAAATGACCCGATGTGTCTATATAAAGACTTGAATTTATACCTTTGTTCCAAATCGCTGATCATCCAACTTGCCTTCTTTTATTCCTAAATGCCTTTAGTGTGGATTTATATTATTCATCAAAGATGACATCACAATAAAGGACTTAATTATACCATTTAAGTTATCGGTTAAGTAACTCTATAGAATTTAACCTAAACTCGGGAAAAGTCAATATTAGTAGAGCCGTTTCAGTATAGAATTTACCTATAGGTATTTATAGGATATTATCCCATTGATATTTAATTATTTAGATAAGAATTTTATAGGCATAAAAACTCAAAAATTTACTTAACCGGTTAACACGACTCATATAAATTAATAAGAAGAGAAAATTCTATGTGCGAGAATTTACAGGAAGAGCACTAAAATTCATTCTCAGTTCAAAAACTGATTCCATCAAAGAAATACCTCAGTTATAAAAAAAGCCACCCTGATTTGATCAGGGTGGCTTTGTAAACTATTGTGGAGGTGCGGGGATTCAGGATTCAGACCTGTTATATGGCTATATAAGGTCTATTTACATTTTTCGGATCACGTAATTACACGGTTTTTCACACTTTTTCACGGGAAACGTCTTGTTTTCGTCTTGTTTTTAGGGCCTTAAATTGTTTATCCAGTCTATTAGATCTTCATATCTCCACCTTTTGCTCCCTCCTATGCTTACAGGATCAATAATTTCACCTCTTGAGAGCTTATTCTGGAATGTACCTTTACTCATTTTTAAAAATTCAGCGGCTTCAGTAGCTGTGAGCATATCATCAGAGGAATACTCAGGTTTTGAATCATCCATCTTACACCTTTCGAATAATATATATCTTATTCTAGCATCAGTTGGGTCTTTACTAATCAGGCTTTCAATGTAATTACTTTTTACCTTACGACCTTGGATTACAATGTCAGTACTGCCTGTCATATAGAATGCATATATCAGCCTATCCTTTTCTGAGAGAAAAATATTCTTCAACATACCTGAATCTTCAAAAACCAGATCCTGAAATTCATAGCCCCTCTCTAATTCAAAATATATTGCAGTTGGCTGTTCAATTTTCCTGCTAAATACATAATGGCCATGTTTATCAAAAAATCCTGATAGTTCTTTTTCATCAACAATTTTATTACCAGCAGGCTTCTCACCCCATAGTTGATTGTTTTCAGCCAAATCCACATTTATTTCTATCAATTCTGGAAATGCTATATGTAAAAGGTACACACTCTTTGTGTGATCGCGGAGAGAGATTATTTGTCTTGCCTGGTATATCATTTATGAAATTTATTTATCGAGATATTCTTTGTTACATATTTTAGAAAAAGTATAGTGAGTACAATTTCCTTGTACTACAACGTTTAAATAACTTAAAGTTGTTGTCAAGTGGTCAAGCTCAATTTTGCCACTTTGTTATCATTTCTTCATAAGCATCGAAAAGTTTTACATCAGCTTTATAATACTCGTTTTGGTTAAAAACACTTTGGAGTTTTTCAGTAGCCTCAATGACCGTTAGCAACTTGTTCTTAACAATCTGGTCAAACACCCAAAGCAAGCCATGAGTGTCAATATTATTTTCTCGAGCCATTTTTCTAAGGGTGCCATCACTGGTAAGAAGTACACCACCTTCTTTCTGGCATACAGACCAAACAGATAGGTCTGCTATAGATAGCCGAACAGAAAGTTTGTAGTTGGTTCTTAGTATTTCTAAGGTTCCTTGAACCTCAATTATGGATAAGTCCTTCGTCTTAATCCATTGTTGCAATACTGCTTTTTGTTCTGATTCAAGTTCACCCCAGACCTGCCGCGTAGTCACGATATCTAACGGTAACTGAAAGAATGCGGTGCATGCCTCCGATTCCAATAGATCTATAAAAATACACGCATCTGTTATTGCTACTTTCATTTACCCCAGTAAAAATTCTTTTCTAAATTGAGTCACTCTCTGGTTTCGTAATGCAGCAGCTTTTGAAATAGTGATTTGTTGCTCAATGAGAGCTTGACCAATCAATTGATCAAAACGAAGTGCTTCTTCCTCTCCATTATACTCAGCAAGTCCCTTTTCATTTTTTTTATAGCCGTGTTTATTTATGAATCGGAAAAAGTTTTGATAAGTGATTTGGCTAATAACCCCTAATTCTTTTAGCCTATAAACAGTAGCTTGCATAGAAATTCCGTACTGCTTTTTAATAGCTTTAAGTTCTTGAAGAGAAATATTCTGTCTTTTCATACCCAGTTCCTTTCCTATGCTTCTCTTATCAAATAGCATGGCTCCGGCAAAATAATGGCATAGTTTTTCCTGTTCTTCATCGGAGAAGTCTTGTAGGCCTAAGAATAGATGCCCCAGTTCATGTAGCGCATTAAATCTATACCGGTCAAGGTCTTTGTTGTCTTTGACTACTTTATTTAGTCCGATGACAGGAATAGACTCATTCACCCAAGTAGACAAACCATCAAAAGAATTATCTCCTTCTAACTCCACTACTTTTATGCCCTGATCTTCTAAAAGGCCAAGTATATTGTATAAGGGATCAATTCCAAGTCCCCAAGAGTCTCTTAGTTGCTGTGCAGCCTTTTCAACATTCTCTTTATTGCTGATCTTGATATCTTTAATTGGATTTTCAACGAAAGGTTGCTTTCCAATAATTTGCTCTAATTCAAGGTAACGTTCTAAAAAATCTCTTGCAGTTTCGACAATACGGCCTTGTTCCTTCTTCGATAAAGAAGATAGCTTTCGAAAAGAAATAGCCTCAATCTCAACCGAAACTTCCCGGAAAAAGTAGTCGGGTTTCATATCTAAGGCTTCAGCTATATCCTGAATCATATTTAAGTCAGGTTCAACAGATCCTTTTTCATATTTATGCAAAGCCTGTCGAGAAATTTTTTGATTCATTTTATCTGATAACGCCTGAAGTGAAAATCCCTTCATTAGACGTGCATTTTTTATTCGCTTGTTAAGTCCTTTCATCACCCGCCATGATTTGTTTCTCCTTAGTTGACAAACTAATCTTTTTATTTTATTTTGTCAACCAATTAAAATATTAACTCTAAACCTAAAAGGAGGTAATCATGGCTACCAATGGTAAATCCGGCGACAACCGGCGACATGGTGCAGTTCGTAAGCGAACTCAAGTAAAGCACTCGAATGGCAAGTTATTTGTGAAACGAGATGCTGATACTGGCAAGTTTATGGACGTAAAAACCAGTGGCGGGAAGTTCAAAGGTGTCCGAAAGGAAAAATAAAAAAGGCCTAAGTAATATGAATACTTAGACCTTCTAAAATCATATAACACGGTTCAGAACCGCGCTACAGCGTATTTAAGCACTACAATGTAGTAAGGTTTCTGCTCCGTGTCAATTACTAACATTTAAACACGGAGACAAGCATGTCTACGAAAGAACAGAAATCTAAAGATAAGAAGCCCGATACCAGGGCGACAGAGATCATAGTAAATGGTCGTAAAGAAGAAGTAACCAAAAAGAAGCTTTCATTCGAACAAGTTGTAAAACTTGCCTTTCCTGAAGCTAAATTCGTACCCCATATGGTATATACCGTTACCTATAAACGGGGAGCTAACCAAAAACCTAAAGGTGTGATGGTTAAAGGTGATGTAGTCATAATTAAAAAAGGGATGGTGTTCAATGTCACAGCCACTGATAAATCATAGCTCTGATTTAAAACGACTACAAGATGAAGGGTACAAGTTAGAGCTCAGAGATGGGCACTTGCTTGTACACCGTATTCCGTATGTGAACTCCTCCTCCGAAATCGGAGAAGGGGTTCTTGTTACGGATTTGGATCTGGCTGGTAATAAAACCGCTAAACCGAAAAATCATGTAATCCATTTTGTTGGTGATCAACCCTGTAATAAAGATGGTAGCGTAATTACGGCAATAGAGCACAACCAAACTACCCGTAACCTATCAACTGACATTAGAGTGAATCGGTCCTTTTCAAATAAACCGAAACCACATGGGTATAAAGATTACCACCATAAGATTACACGGTACATCGAAATCATATCCGCGCCAGCAATTTCAATGGACTCCTCGAAAACGGCAAGAGTTTACGAGGTTATTGAAGTACCGGAGGACAAATCTGTATTCAATTACATTGATACGAATTCAACTCGTGCTGAAATAGGAGTAATATCAGAGAAGCTGGAAGGGCATAAAATCGGAATAATTGGACTTGGAGGTACGGGTTCTTATGTACTCGATCAAGTAGCCAAGACACCGGTGCAAGAAATCCATCTTTATGATGGGGACCGTTTCTTGCAGCACAATGCTTTCCGGTCTCCCGGCGCTCCGACCATAAAACAGCTTGACAGGCAGTATTTTAAGACGGGCTACTTCAATATGATCTATTCAAAAATGCACCACGGGATAAAGTCCCATCCCATATATCTGGATGAATCAAATATGTCCATGTTAGAGGAGTTGGACTTTGTATTCCTATGCATTGACAAGGGTTCTGCTAAGAAGGGTATTATTGATTACCTGATTGACAAAAAGATTCCTTTTATAGATGTCGGTCTTGATGTGACCGTGGCAGGTCAAAGCCTATTGGGAACAGCCCGTTCAACATTGGTCACAGATCAAATGACCGATCACATCCCGAGCCGTATTTCATTAACGGACCGGGATGCAGATGAATATGCTTCCAATATTCAAATCGCTGACCTGAATGCCTTAAATGCAATCATGGCAGTGATCAAGTGGAAGAAACATATTCAGTTCTATCAGGATGAAGAGGGAGAGTTTTCTGCCTTCTATTCCACAAATGTAAATGAGATGTTCAATGAAGATCATAGATCATGAGTTTGTAGAATTCATCCCTGAACATGAGGATATGGAGGATGGGGTAATCTATATTTCGTTAGATTACGATACGGCTGTTCATAACTGCGTATGCGGCTGTGATCAGCAAGTAGTTACCCCATTATCTCCTACCGATTGGAAGCTAACCTATAACGGCGAATCCGTATCCCTATATCCTTCTATAGGAAACTGGGAGTTTGATTGTAAGTCTCATTACTGGGTAAAAGAAGGGGAAGTAATTTGGGCTGAAAGGTGGTCAGAGCAGAGAGTTCATTCTGGAAGGGAGGCAGATCAGAAGACAAAATCTCATCATTTTGAGCAGAAGAATGATGAAAATAGAGAAAAATTGTTTCATAAATTTAAAACATTCTTGGTGACATTATTCAAAGAACAAAATTAATTGCATCTATAAACCGATTTTAATCTAATCTATAATCTTGGTTCGAGCTGATTTATCCTTATCATTTTTAACTTTTAATTTACCTGAGTTACAGCAGCCCCCTATTTCTTTTAGCTCCTCTAATGGATCATTTCCTTCAACTACCTTAAGAAGGCCGCCATGATACTCATCAACAACATCTTGCCCACAGCCTAAGTATTCTCTTATCCGGTCTTCATTTTCTACAGAATTCTGGTATATCGGAATCGACACATGGTAGCCTACAGACAGAACAGTTAATTTGTTTTTAGCCCCATTCAAAAAGAAAATTCAGCAAGTGCTCAAGTAGTTATAGTTTATAAACCTAACCTAAAAAAGAAAGGACGTGTTGCCCTTCCTTTCGCTGAGTCAGCCATTGGCTGCATCAGCATACATCATTTGATGCTTTTCGGTGCTTTCATTCAGCCAGTGATGGAATAACTGCCCCGTATCTTCAGTAATCTGGAATATCCTATCACCAAACATGTTGGTCCGGTCTTTACTCGCTTGGGCTTGGTGATTCATATCAAGGTCGAATACGGTTGTAAACTCGTACTCTACACCGTCTCTCATAACTGGTGCCATACCTATCTTCTGAGGAACGGCTTTCCCTTTCTCGTTTTCCTGAAGTACATACTCCATCTTACTTCTCATGCATACTATTACATGAATCTTGGAAAACAGGATAGATCTCAAGAAGAGATCATAATGCACGTTGGCATCGGCCCAGTTGGCAAAGCTGTTACCGCCCCGCTTGTCGAGTTTGGTTTTATACTCGAGTATGCCGTTCCAGAAATGCGTAGCTGAGTCAATGACTAAGGTGTCGTAGCCTTGTTCTAGGGCAGCTTTTACCGGCTGTACAAGCTTGTTTATCTCATAAGGGGCTTCTACGTTCATAACGTCAAAATCAAAGTCCGTAGCATAGAGGCTAGCACTTTCATTCTCTGTGTCAATGAGGGCAATTTTCCCGTTCTTTGTTAGTCCCTTTGCCAGTCGTAATGCGCTGTATGTTTTGCCGGCGCCGGCTGGTCCTGTTATTGCGAGTTTTATAAATTTTCCTTTTCGTGTTGCTTTGGTAAACATAATGTTCTCCGTTTTATTTAATTCGTAAGTGTGTGCCTCTTTCAAGCAGTGTGGCTATTTTTTGCGCCTGCTCATTGTCATCGAATAGAGCAGTTCTAATTTCGTCGAGATCAGGTTCGCGAGTTATCCTGGCAAAGTGATTCGGCAACTCCTCTACAGATACCTCATCAAATACTTTGATGGGTTGCTTACCTCCATTCTGGCAGACGGTAATGGTGAACTTGTTAGTTTCTACCTTATCCCTGCCTCTTCGCTCCAGATATAGCTTTAGCCTGTCCTTCATAGACCTGGCTTTCTTGGAATAGGAGGATGAGCGCTCGGCTAATCGCTTTGCTTCATCGGATATCTCCTGAAACTTCTGTATTAGATAGCAGTAGGCGTCCATCTTTTCAGATTCTTTGGCGATATACTCTTCCAGCCACTGATCAATAGTGTCATCTATCTCTCCCTCGTTATCAATTAGGAGTGACTCAAGGGCGTAAAAATGCTCTCCGATTTGAAAGAGAGATTCTTTGTTCGTTGTTGGTGATTGCGTTTGTGTAATAGACATAGTTATCTCATGTTTGTAGTTATAGGTTGTAGAAAAAAGCCCCTGAGTATCAGAGGCTTTCATTAAAGGGTAATAGGGTGCGTTACTTGAAGTTCTATTTGTTGCATTCTTTATCTTCTATCCACTTTTTAAGCAGATACACCGCAACTTCTTTAGCCAGCTCTCCGACGATATAAATCAAACCTTCGAGTTTTTTCATGGTCAGTTGAGATATAACGTGCGGGTAAGTTCATGCAACTTGCTATGACGTTGTATGATCTGATGCACCGGAGAACTTTTAAGAGCTTCCGTGGCGCAATTATATCCGGCCCATAATGAGTCGGCCTCGAACTCTTCATGCGCCGGCTCCCAAACTTCTCGATAGGCGGCTGTAGATTGGGTAGGAGAGAGAATACCCTCTCCAGTCAGGATGCCCAAAAATTCAAACTTCTGTTTCCGGGGCATCGGGATTTGTTTCATGCGCTGCATGTCTTCCCCTAGCTGGGTAAACTGATGCTGGCTTTTATATATAGCCGTTACAATCTGATCGTGTAGATCTTCATGCATATTGGAGCCTTGATGTTTGCGCATCACTTTTATATCTCCGGCGAACATTAAATTATCGCATACTAATACGGTACTGCCCACGACTACTGCCGCAGATAAAGATTTATCCAAACTATTTCTAATTCCGATAGCCACTTTTAGCTCTTCGGGCTGTTGAGTGGTTTTTTTACGAAAGGTGAGCACTCCAAACATTTTGTTACCATCGCTACTGAGGGCATAAGAATCTCCATCAAATTGAAATCCTTGTAGAAGGTTGGAGGCAATGTTGCGGGTATTGGTTGCAAAATCATAGTGATTTAGGGGGGTATATGATTTTGTCTTTTTAGGTTCAGGGATCGTAAGAAGCTGCTCTATGCTGCACCGCTCAGATCCGCACTGGGTTAATAATTGAGTGTTCATGACAGTAAGATTTAATTACAGGTTTTTGTTCTGTATTCTTATGCCAAGAAATCTCAACATTTCTCGGAAATCGGGTAAAAGACTGGTTTAATGACCTTATATCGTACGATCTAACCCCCATTATTATGCCACATGTAGCAGAGCTCATCCTTTTTTTAGATAGAATGGTAAATAGTGGTTAAGTGGTAAAGATTTAAACTTTAATTGTTAGATAGGATATATATGACTGTATAGGTGTGTCATTCCGGGTAGTGTTAGGAACTATTGTTCAATTCTTTACCACTTCGCCACTTTTTGCCACACATGAAATGGCACCCCTCACTATACGCTGTTTTTAGTAACTAAAAAGCCCTTGGCGGGCCGTATTTAGTATGAGTGCTTTCCCCTAATCATAAAAGAGTCTAAACTGCTTTAAAATCATAGTATTTCTGGAAAAACATAACGAACTAGAGAGGGCGAGGTGCGTCCGCGTTATGCCTTATTAACAAAGCCAATTTATTTTAATTCATTGGCACCAAATGAAATTAATTCTCCGTTCCTAGTTCGGCTTTTTATTATAAATTCCCATTGGCCATCAGGAATATCCCAGTACCAATTTTTCCCACTAATATACATTTGATCAGTGAGCTGTTTTGTCTCTTTCGGTGCAATCTCGTATGTGATTAATTTATCAAAGCATACAAAATTGCTTGGAGGCCGATTATACCAAACCGGGTCATTATTTTTATTATTAGCAATGACGTTGAATGCACAGGGGCCTGTTTCTATTCTGGCTGTGTCAGTACCGATATTCTCTACCATTATCTTTGAATTAAGTGAGTCATCAGAGGTGGACCATGAGATTTCTCCATAAAATTGAACCTCACCATTTATCTGTAAGTTATGAACAGGTTCTTTGGCGTCCTCGATGATATTGACTGTGTCCTCACAGCCGAATGTATACATGCAAAACAAAATAAGTAGAATAAATTGTCTAATCATAGATAAAGGAATAACGTCCTGGTACATAAAGGGTGCAGGAACTCCCCTCTTCATGCGCATCGTCAGGCTTATTTATAATTAACAATTGGCAATTCCTTTGCATCAAGGCCATATATTTTTATGAGATCTTCTATCCGTTGCTGTACATCAGTGTTAGAACGTACTTCACTTGACCACTCTGTTACAGCATTACAAACATCAGTGCAAAAAACATCAATCGAAAGTTGGAGTACGCCATTAAAACTGTTTCTATGAAAATCCATTCTGCCTGTAGGGTCAGGTATAGTAAAATGTATTCGATCATTTTCCATTCTCTCTGGAAGGCCTTGATGTAGGCACTTGCACCTAAGCCGATAACAGTCTTCTGCTGAGAATGCTGTTGCAGGCATTGTTGGGTGGATTTTCAATTGTTCTACTACCATTTCAGGTAGATTTTCAAGAGTTTCCGGAGATGACACCATCATTGATTCATACATGGTGTCAGGATTGTACTTGGATTTTAGAAACCTATTGAACCAATCTTTATATCTTTCACCCACAGGCCTGCTTGGCTCCTCAAGAGCGCCGCAAATGTCATGCAATGCAAGTGTCATAAATAAAGCTGCAAACCAATTTTTAGATTCAAGGCTTTTATTAATTGAATTGGTAAATCTTTCCATGGTTATTTATGAGCCTAACGACCTGCGGTTTAACCGGCTTGGCCTTATTGGTTGGTAATGTAATAATACTCCGAATTTCTTTTTGGGCAATGAATTTTACAAGGGCAAAAAGCGGCCAAGTCCGCGTTGAAACGCTGGTTATAGGGCGATTTATGGAAGGATTGGAAACTATTCTAACGTGTTTGTGTAAGCAACTAACTTACTTAAAATGGAACGAACCAGAGAAAAATCCGTAGGATTTTCTGAGTAGGCTAGAACCAAGCAATTATTTTTACACGGTGTTAGGCGACGTTTTTACTTTCATCTTCTATAGATTTATCCAAAATTTCAGGAATCCAATTTGCAAAAGCATCTGACCTAACTGCATAGCTAATATTTCCCTCACTTTTTTCTCCAATGTAAATTCCAAATACTTCCCATACATTTTTGCCTACCGATAATTTATATATTAGTGGTGCTCCAGAATTTCCTCCGCCGACAGTTTCACTCAATTCATAAAATTGTTTTCCTCTAAAAATTATAGTTGGATATAGTTCATTGTTGATTCTTCTTCGGACATATCCTTGTGTGAATATAAAATCTGGTCTTTGAGGTGCATTCTCTTCTAATTTCTTTAATTCTTTAGCTACTTCGTGAGGATATCCCCAACAATGATATTCACAAGCTGATAAATGAGAGGTATTTACAATCTTTAAAAAAGATTCACGCTTATAATTATCAAGTAATATTATTCCAATATCCTCGCTTGGATGTTTCTCGTATTTTGCGATTTCAATCGCATTCCATTTTCCATTTACAACAAACAGAGCAAGAATGACATCGTCATTATTTTTATTATCTGTCAGTTGTTCAATTACGTGGGCTGCAGTTAAAGCAAATCCGTTTTTACCAATCAGAAATCCAGTTCCAATTAATTCAGGTTCTTTTATTTTATTCGCTATTCTTTTAGCTCTAATAAGAGGGAAAATATAATCTCGAATTGGTTTATCGCTCATTTTGTCAAATGTTGCCTAACATTGGCATATAACCAACGCTGTTGAGGTTATACTTGCTTCGTACGCAAGTTCTATTCATGTTATTCTTGAAATAATGAGGATCACATGATGAAATCCAATTTAATATCAAAGTACGAACATCAGCTTACGCCCAATCGAAAATTTGAAGCTGTAAGTAGACTATCCAATTTTTTGATATTGGGAAGCCCTATAACGCCCCAGCGCATAACGGGCCTTTAGATTCCTATTATAGAAATATTCTATTTTATTGACTTAAAATCGTGAACTGGGACTGCCGGGGTGACCTAAATAACGGGCCAGCAAAGAGCTATCCCGCGTATGAGTCCCCGGCAGCTTTTCGACCAAAGATGCACTAATTAGAATGTAAGCTCACCAAGAGCCGGTAAAGGTAATAGTGGCTTGGCCGCCCCAGTTAACGGATTATCCATTAATAATATAGGAGAAAAACCGATGGAAGCGAACTATTATGCAGGGATTGATATATCCAAACAGCGGCTGGATTGGCAGGTGAATGACGGGCAAAACCGACCGCTGGCGATTGGAGACATTGGGAATAGCCCAGACGGGATACACCAGCTATTGGACAGGTGGTCGGGCCAGGGGATTTCCCTGGAGAAGATGATGGTGTGTTTCGAGCATACGGGCGCGTATGGGCTACTATTGGCGGCGATGCTGGAAGAGGCAGGCGTTCGGTATGTGATGGTGGCCGCAGCACAGGTCCAACGCTCGTTGGGAATCCGGCGTGGGAAGTCCGACCCGATTGATGCCGCGCGACTGGCCGAATATGGTTGGCGGTTTCGAGACCGGTTGTCTGCCAGCCACCTGCCGTGCAAAGCGCTGCTGGAACTGCGCGGATGGTTGTTATGGCGGGAAAAGTTGGTAAAAATGCGGACTGGGTTAACAAACGCCATCAAAGCCAATACCCTAACTGGGCAAGTAGCCAATCTCGATGAGATAAACGATCAGATGCAGGTTCATCATGAGGGGCTATCCCGGCAACTCCAACAGGTAGATCGCAAAATCAGAAAACTGGTGCGTAGTTATAGTAGCATTCGGAGCCAATATGAGCTGCTGGTCAGCATCCCCGGCATCGGACCGGTTATTGCCGGATGGCTGTTGGTCTATACGGAAGGATTTACCCGATTTTCCACGAGCCGGGAGTTTGCCTGTTTTGCCGGCAGCGCCCCGTTTCCGAACCAGTCAGGGAACCATCGGAGTCCGGACCGGGTCAGTCGGTGGCGATGCGCCCGCATGAAAACACTGCTGCTCAATGGTGTAAATTCCGCCATCCAGTACGATCCTGAAATTGGTGCCTATTACCAGCGCAAATGTGCTGAAGGCAAACATCCCCAAAGCGTGAAGAATGCAGTGGTGTGCAAATTAATCTACCGGGCATTTGCTGTGATCAAGCGAGGAACCCCTTATGTGAAAATCTATGAACATGAAATGACGGGAATCTCTTGATATAGTCTTAGAATACGCGGAGATTTTGAGTTAATTAACGGCTAAAAATTCTAAACAAGCAACTTTGGAAATAAACTTACTCCATAATAATTATGTAAAATTTGTTAGAAGCGGTTTCGCCGCAACGAGGATAATTTCGTTATTTTTTCACCCAGTATAAATATATAAGATGGCAGACAGAAGGGTACCAACCTGAATCGGCTGTTTTTGAGTCACAGGGGATCGTGTTACCGCACGCCCCTTTTTTTATGTGGCATTATTCTTCCTCCTGAGTTAAAGTTCCATGGTAAACTAAATTTGTTCCGTTTTCGTAATCCCTAATTACAAAAAAAACTTCATCAGAAAACAGTTGGGAACGGAATACATTCCGGGGTAAATCTTCCAGAAGAAGAATTTTATTTTCTCCGTTGTAATGAAATATTTTATCCCGAGTATGTAGAAAAAGATCTTTTCTATGACGCCCATCTAATCTTATAATTAACTCCATATTTGGAAACGATAATATTTCCTGAAAGTCATTGTTTTTAAATGATAATATTTGATTATCTATATAATAATACAAAGAGTTACCTATATCATTCATTGACATAGAATTAACTTCGTTATCTGTTTTTGATAGAATCTCCTTTAAATTTTCATTCGAATATTGATAAAATAATAGTGTATCAGAAGATGCTTGATGGTATTTTTCACCCCTAATCGTTGGCAGTTCTTCTGTACTTAGTTGTTGAAACTGTACTCCAAAATCAGTTGTGAGCAATTCCTGCCAAATCCGTCCATTGTAATGTAAAATAAAACTCACTCGAAATGGTCCGCTTTCTGGCGTTGCTGTCCCAATTGCATATAAATTAGAAGTTGAAGTTCCCTGTAAATCTGTAATTCTAGAGTTATTTAATCCTGTCCGTTCAAAAGTATAGGTTTGAGACCATCCTTGCCCATCAAAATGATACAATTGCCCATCATTTCCTCCCATCCAAATATCATCTTGGGCAAAACCATGAATACTATAAAAAGCAGAACCCACCCGCTCGTCCCACACGCTCCATTCTTTCCCATTAAAATGCCACAGGTTATTCAGCCCTCCACCGGCTACGGCCCATACATCTTCAGGTGAGGAACCCCAAATGTCATAAATAAATCCTCCGGGGGGGCTGTTTAGGGTGTCTACGGCCCACTCATAATTGCGTGGCCCCGGCTCGAGGGGTTCTTTGTCATCATCACTACCTAAAATTCCACAGGCGGTAAAAAGGGTAAGCAGGGCCATATACAGGTATAATCGCATGTGCCTTTCGGTTTTACTTTTCATGGACATAAAAATTCTCTTAATGACCTGTTATTTTATAAGCGTTAGAGTTCTTGATTCTATTTGTTATCATTACACCGAGTCTTTGCCCCTACTATACTAAAATCTTGCTACATCTACCATCAAACCGTTTTACCAGAATCACGCCCATTTGCCTTTGAATAATTTTATCCTCGTTCCGCAAACCCTCCCCGGGTTCCCTCCTAATGTGACAACCTAGGTAATTCAACCTATCGATCAGTAATCCAAACTTTCTGGTATAAGAATAATGAACGGCCTTACTGCCTTCATTAACCGCAACAAAACCCTTATACCTTGCAAATATAGAAGCAATTTTTCTACCTATAAAAGAAGATGTCAGGTGGAAACGCTGCCAATATTTACCTGTCCGACTAGGGCTGATCTAAAGTGAGCTATAGCTTTCTTTTTTTAGTTTAAGGGATTAGAGTGTGACAAAAGTTTAAATTTAAATTGTGAGGTCTGATCTATTTGATGGTAAAAGTGTGGCACTACAGTTAGTTAAATAGGTAGGGGCACTTCACAGCCCCTACCAGTATTACATAAGGTTAATGTACTATTATGAGATAAACTCGAATTTCTTTTTATCAAATCGACCTGAGCAATGGCGACTGACTGTAGATATGTTAATATTAAATTCTTGAGCTGCTTCACCCATTGAAGCAAACTCCCTATCTGAGTCAATGTGACGTACCCTTTTTTGAAGTTCTGTTTTTCTCTGCTTATTAGCCTCTCAATATTCTTTCATTTTTTTAGACTGTTGTGCTTTAACCTCCTCTGAGCGTGGAAGGCCCTTTGTAGGATGAGGATTCTCAGCTAAATACTTTGTCATTCTCTTGCTCTGGAATTCTTTAAATTCCTTGCTGTGTCTTTTGTCGTTATTTTTCATTATTTCTACTCTTATTTATTTAATAATATTCTATTTATTGTATGTTTTCAAGAGTAATTATATATACATTAAATATTTTTTAGATACTCCTGTTCTTATATACCTCCCCTAGGTTTATGCCTTGATTCTTGCATATACTAAAGAATGTAGCAATGGTTGTCTTGCCCTGCTTGTAGCTTTTCTGAAGTTTGTTAAATTCCTTATCGGATACCGTGTAATTATACCTGCTGTGAGTCCTCATAGCATCATGAAAAAGCTCCCTGTTATATGGGCTAACTGTGTGATCACAAAAGGCCCAGGCTAAGGCTCTGTACCTCTCATAATCATAGGCAGGGTTGAGATCTATGTTACGGTCTTGGACCTCTTTGATGACCGCTCTGACCTTCTTTATTGTTTTATCAGGTGAGTCTATTTTAGATTTAGGACGGTAAACTGGTTTGCTAAATTTAATTACGGGCAACTTTTTATAGGTCTCCCATTCCGGATTATAAAAAGGCTGAGGATCGTATGAGTAATACCTTAAATCATTACAGTTTTCTCCTTTAGTAGAATCAACTGCAAGGTCATAGGTATTTTTTAGATCAGCTGAGAGTTGTGTAAAGTGCTCCTCCTGCTTATCCGGGTCCTCTACATTGACAAAACCATAGCACCCTTTACCACTAGTTGAAAGAGCTGTAAAGATGATATACTTATTATGTATGAGCTCCTCTTTAACTTTCTCCCAATCCTGGATATGTGTGTTATCCTTAGCATCTATATCGAAGCAGACCAGCCCCGTTTTATGTACTACATTATCTGCTACTCTACTATTTGGGGTAAATACTCCACCAGGTGTAATAGCTGGTAGCTTAGCTTTATCCTGTTTGTCTCCTGTCTCCCGGTATTTAAGAGATAACATCTTCATCCAAGGCTTTGGATTTATAGTAATATTCATCCAACCGCCGAGCGTTACTGTTCAGCAGTTTGTAGATTTTGCTACGTGGTAATAACTAATTTGTGTGTCTTTTATATCGTTTTTCATATCGTTTTTTGTGCTTTTTAGTGATAATGCAACCGCTGCGAAATCTCTCTGTAACCGTAATCGGCCTTAGAAGTCCTTTAAAGACAGGTCAGCAGTAACAAGGGCTAACAAACCTTTTATAAGGCCCTCTATATATTTTTTTATTTAGCTGTAACTCTGTAACTGTTACTATATATACCTTGTAGACCCTGTAAAGGCTGTTTGTAGGGTTTTTTAGAGTTACGGAGAGTTACGGAGCTGCAGCGAACACATTATCATTTTTGTTAATCGTCTTCTAGTTTAATGTGACCTTTAAGTTCATCAGGTACATTTTGAATGTGGTAGCATCTATGTTTTTTACCACCAATACTGATTACCTCAGATTCACCTCGCCTTAAAACTCCTCTGCGTTGCAGTTCTTTTCTTACAGCATCTAAATTCCCTCCAGCCTTTCTTAATAAAAACACCGGGATTGTTCCTTTACAAATAGTATTTATCAAACCTCTAGACCAATTTGACCAATTTCGTCTATCCTCAATAATATTTAGTATCTCAAGGATAGCATCATCAGCCCGGATGGACGTTTGAGTTTGGTTCATTTGAAACATCTGCTCCTCTTCTGGAGTTATAGGAACCGGAATACCATACCTACACCCATCACTGATACCTTCATCCTGGATTCGATCAAACTCATCTTTTAAAACGGTGCGTACGTAATGCCCAATTTTACGCTCTATCTTTTTAAAGATGTCCGGGTCTTTCTTATCCGGCTTATTTGTCATTTCTAACACAAAGAACTGATTATCCTTCTCATCAGTAGGCAGCTCATCCGAGTTGACATACATAGGAGGGTTATTATTACTCATCAACGCTAAACACAGATTATTTTTAACCGTTTTAGGGTCTCTGTATTTCAGTTCCACAGTGAAGTATTCATTACCATTTTTGGCTTTAAAATCTTCATATTGCTCTTTGGTAAAGGTCCCATTCTCATCCACATATGCAAAGCGTTTCTCTTCCTCAGGTTGGAACCTTCCCTTTTTACCATCCCATTTAGTAGAGAGTCCAGCCCACATGCTACGCATTATTCAGGCGACAGCGTTTTTACCGGTCCCTCTTTTACCATACAAGACTAACATAGGTAAACGCTTGTGAGAGGTATAAGCAAACATAGCGAGATACTGTCTAAACCACTCAGCATGCTCTCCAAAGGCATTATCTATAATAGCATCAATAAAGTCATTGTTTTCTTCTTCAACTGGTGTAAGAGCTATATAGGCTTTAATGGTATCTCCATCAAACTCATAATAACTCTCATCCCCTATGTGATTAATAATTTCTACATCAGGCAGCTTTTTCAACCGCTTATTTTGCAATACCCACCGCCTTACTTTTTTCTGTTCTTCGTGACTGTCAGCCTGAGATAGCACATAAACAGTTTCGCTGCTAACTTTAATCAGGTCTATACCCTTATCAGATAATACAATCTCATAAAAGTCTTTGGAGTAGTAGTAGATATTTTCAAGTTTTATTTTCCAAAACTCCTCCATACTGATTGGTTTTTGCACCTGCACCGGTGACTGATCATCAAAGTCTGTTTTATATTCTTGTTTCTTTTTCTGTTCTAATATTTCCATCGCTTCTTTAATTTTTATTGGTTTTCGTTAATTTTAATTCCTAGAAGTGGCTTTATTGTCCCTAACCAGCAAAATTCAGGACCATAGAAAACCTTACTAAATTCATGGTATACACCACTCTCAGCATGATCTTTTCTAATATCCAGTACATCCTGGAAGTAAATTTTAGTGGCTTCTAGTACAGCAGCAGGTAAGCTTAGCTGCTTGATCGTCTCTTCAGGTGTTGTGTATGTATCTGGGACAATTATATAATCCCTATGATATTTACCTAACTCTCTGTATTGATGAGCTCTTATAAGCTCTCTATTAATTCAATTATCTTTTATCTCTGTAGCTTCAAATTGCTTTATATATTCGTCTATTGTCATATTATTTTTTTAAGGTTATTTACCGTGTAATATGGTAAGCACTCTCTTAATGTGAATACTCTTAATTATACTTTAGAATGCTTTAGAAGTCAAGTGAATTTGCACTTTTTTTTAATGTAAGCCTATTAAATTACAGTACTTTATATCCTGCATGAATCGCTCATATTTCCTCTCAGAATAATTATCTCTATTTCGGCATACCTACATATACCCCTTATTTGACATTTTTTATATTTATTCAAATCTGAAACAAAAAAAGCTCAAAACCCGGTTAAGATTTGGAGCTAATTCTGTGCGTGAATCCGAAGTTAGTACTCTAATTATGCCCTAATCATATCGAGGAGTTCAGCATCCTCACTAGTAATAAGCGAGAATAAATTAGTGTAGTTTCTTTTTTACTGTAACTTAGATATTGAGCAATCTTATGAAGGGATAAATCGCTCTGCGCTAACTTCGCCCCGAAAGTATGGCGAATTGATCCTTAATTTTAAGGTAGTAGATCATATTATCGACCAAAGAATCCTATACGTCCATAAAAGAACTGGGGCTTTTTAAAAGAGAACGGTTTGCTCTCTTTTTTAGATTAAACTTCAATCTGACCCAAAACCTCAGCATCGTCAGATGGGCTCAAATGAGCATAAATACGAGTTGTTTCAGATTTACTGTGCCCTAGATAAGTACCAATTTTATATAGCACTACCCCTTTTTGAGCTAACTGTGAAGCAAATGTATGTCTTAATGTGTGTACTGTTTTATCATCACTAACCTCTGCTTTCTTCACAGCTCTCTTGAAAGCTCCATAAACTGTATTCGGATGGAGTTTCTTCCCTTTCTTGGACGTAAAAACAAAAACATCATGCTTCCCCTTTTGTTTTTTTAAAATATCAGAAGCTTCAGAACTCAAGGGTACATTTCGAATAGAAGATTTTGTCTTTGGTTCCCAAATTAACTCACCGTCTTCAATATATTTCTCGATAGATATTACCTTGTTATCAAAATCAACGTTCTCCCACTTGAGATTGATAAACTCCCCCAACCTAAGCCCTGTAAAGACAAAGAATTTAAAGTAGTCCAAGTAAAACTTATCAGAGCATTTCCAAACATCTTTCAGCTCTTCTTTGGTAAAATATTGTGCCTTTAATTTTGGATCTGGTTTTTTACTTTTGACGTCATATGAGACTTTTTTTTGCATATACCCTTTTCTGATAGCTGTATTTTCAACAGCCTTTAGAAAATATAAAAGGTTATTTTTCCTATGGTCCGATGTTGACCTGCTCTTTAAGGTGTCAGCTAACAACTCAAATTGAGCTTCAGATATGGTGGCCACATCTTTGAAATATTTTTCACCCACATCTTTAATTGCCTCAATAAGATGATACTTGTTCGCGCGGTATTTTTTAAGAGTACTTTCTTTGACATTTCTCATTTTGATCCCCATGTGAATTTCAATAGCCTGCGTTAGGCTGATTCTTTTTCTCCCAGTCGTTATACCAGCCTGATTAAGTAGCTCATCAATTTTTTTAGCCCTGGCTTGATTAGCTTGGTTTTTTGTTACAAACCCGATTCTCTCTTTGCGCCTTTCTCCGTTTAAATGATAGTCCAAGTAATAGGACTTACCCTTCTTTCTTTTATCGTGTCTTAGTATTACATCTGGGATCTCTCTGCTCATTATATTCGCTTTATTTCTGGCTTAATTTGAAGCAAATAAAGCGAATGCTTAAGCTAAGGTCAAGAAAATTCGTCTTGTTTTCGTCTTGTTTTCTAGAGAAGCTATATAAAAAAAGCCTGTAACATATTGTTTAATAATACATTACAAGCTTTTAAAATTAATATAGTGGAGGTGCGGGGAGTCGAACCCCGGTCCGGGAAGGTAGACCTGTTAGCATCTACATGTGTAGGTACTGATTGACATTCGCCGGAAGCCGAGCCCAGTACCTAAGCGACTTCAGACTATTCTGTTAAAGTTTTACGTTAAAGCGACAGAAAGCACTTTAACGCTATCCTATCTTGTATGACGTCCAGGCTGGCAATGATAGGCACTTAACCAGCGGGACGGCTCAACAGTTTAAGCTGCTAAGCGGTATGAGTAATTATTGTCAATTACTTTTGATCCATAATGATTGTTATTACGAGAATCATTGGAAAATCTCGACACGCAACCAACGGTGATACTCAACCCGTCGAATCCAGAACACCCCCAATACGTCAATGAACTATTTGTAATATACGAAAAACTGAGCTCTTTATTGTAACTCATCTCCTGCAATTAATTCTAAATGTTGAATGCTAAATGTTAAATTAACTACCCTTACATTTATCATTGAATATTCAAAATTTAACATTCCCAAAATGAAGTTTGGCAAAGTAGATAATCCCGACGAAATTGATTTCTCCCTCCCTCCTGATCATCCGGACACTCTTAAAATTCTGAATCAAAAAGGCGGTAATGACTTTGATGCATATGTGGGATGTGCAAAATGGAATAGATCTGATCTGAAGGGATTTTATCCCCGGGGAACCAAAGATGAACTCACATATTACTCCCGCCAGTTTAATTCTATTGAGCTAAATGCCACCCACTACCGAACCTATGGTCCGGATCAGGCCGAGACCTGGGCTGAAAAAACTCCCGATGATTTTAAGTTCTTCCCAAAAGTAGTGAATAGTATTTCTCACTTTAAACGATTAAAGGGAATTGAAGCTGCATTGGAAGAATATTTACATGGCATGAGAGGTTTTGGCGATCAATTGGAGATGATCTTTCTGCAGCTTAGGGATGATTTCAAACCCAAGAATTTTGATCGCGTGCAACGATTGGTAGAGATCTGGCCGGATGATATTCCCCTCGCCATCGAATTACGTGACAGCGACTGGTTTAGTGATCAGGCAGTGGCCAGTCAGTTATATCATCTTTTTGAAGAGAATGAGGTCGCCAATATAATCACCGATACAGCAGGACGTCGTGATCTGCTACATATGCGACTCACTTCACCCGTGGCTTTCATTCGTTATGTGGGAGCTAATCATGAATCCGATTATACCCGCCTCGATGAGTGGGTAGAGCGACTCAAATTCTGGAAGGAACAGGGTTTGGAGAAACTATATTTCTTTGTACATCAGAATGTGGAGAAGGAATCGACGTTGCTATCCGCACATTTCATTAAGGAGATCAACAAGGAATTAGGAACGAACCTGAAAATTCCCGGGCAAGATGAGCAGGGTGATCTGGGATTGTAATTTATAGCCGTAGGTCGGACAGATATGTCCGAATGGCGACTGGGCGGATATTATATCCGCCCTACGCTTTTTCTCTTTACCAAGCTCCAGCTTCAAATTAATTCACTCAACCAAACCTCCTGTTATTCGCAAACCGAACCAGGGAAAGCATGATCGGGACTTCAATCAAAACGCCGACTACGGTCACCAATGCCGCCCCTGATTGAAGACCAAACAAAGCGATAGCTACAGCTACAGCAAGCTCAAAGAAATTACTGGCCCCAATCATAGAGCCGGGTGCGCATACCTGATACGGTAATCCGATTTTTCTTCCACCATACCAGGCAAGTGCAAAAATGAAGTAGGTTTGAATGATCAGCGGAATGGCGATCAATAGAATATCCAGAGGCTGCTGAATGATCTTTTCTCCCTGGTACGCAAAAAGCAGGATCAGCGTGATCAGCAATGCCGAAATGGAAACCGGTTTAAACTTGGGTAAAAATTTTGAGGTGTACCACTCCTGCCCTTTTTTGCTGATGGCGATCTTGTGCGTCAGATATCCGGCTACCAATGGAATCACCACAAATACAATTATGGATGCTGCCAGTGTATTCCAGGGAATGGAGATATCTGTGATGCCCAACAGTATTCCTACGATTGGAATGAAGAGGATCAGAATAAGCAAATCATTTACTGAAACCTGTACAAGGGTATAATTCGGGTCCCCGTCCGACAAATACGACCATACAAATACCATCGCCGTACACGGAGCTGCTCCCAATAAGATCGCTCCTGCTATATATTGATCGGCCAGTTCAGGACTCAGCCATGCGGAATAGATCTGATCGAAAAAGATCCAGGCAAAAAAGGCCATCGTAAAAGGTTTGATAGCCCAGTTGATGACAACCGTCCATACCACGCCTTTTGGGGATTTTCTGATCTCTTTGAGGGAAGCAAAATCAACCTGAAGCATCATGGGATAGATCATCAACCAGATCAGGATGGCCACAGGAATGTTCACTTTATAGATCTCCCAGTCGCTTATGACTTGTATTGAATCTCCCGCCAGATATCCAACTGCAATTCCAATTCCTATACAAAGCAGTACCCAAAGGGTGAGATACCGCTCAAAAAAGTCCATTCGTTTTGATTCAGCCATTATAATTGATTGCTTCGCTATTTAGTGTAAGTTGATATCCAGTTTTGATTGAAGTGAAATTAGCAGCACCCGGCCAGTTTTCCAGTGATATTTAAGCGTGGTTTGCAAACGGTTGGTTTTACAGTCAGCATGATGGTTACATCCTTTGAAGTCTCCACAATACGTCCTACAGAATACCGGATAGTGGGATGAGCTGAGTCTCCAAATTCGATTAACAAGTCTGCTTCATCTTTGTACTCGATCTTTTTTCCAACGATCTCAAATATCTTCAACGCCTTCTCAGTTCTCCATGCTGCTATATCTTTGGAAGCTTCATTGATCCAGAGCTGAACCACGGTTTCATCATATTGATGCGAATTGCCACCGCAATCCACAGAATCTACCTTGTGATTTTGGATTTCTGTAATGTGTAGATCGCCCGAAAGACGAGTATCATCAGGCAAGATAAAAGACAGGTTTTTGTTGGCGTTCGACACTAAAGTGTTTATAAAAGTCTGGGTATTCATGGTTTTAACCTCATTAGGTTGTTAATTCTTTGATCTCACTACATTCATCATATAAAACATTTCCGTAGCTATTTGCCGGCACCGTTCATCATAAACTTCCGCTTCCCGATCGGTTCCATCCGATTCTTTTGGATCAACATAGGTGATGGGTTTTCGGAACTCGGCTCCCGGTACAAACGGACAATTCTCATCTGCATCCGAACAGGTCATAATAGCAGCGAAGTTTTTATCTGGGTTGAAGTCATCTTCAAATGTCTTCGAAAAACAGATCATAGGCTCTGATCTCTCGCTGTATGAAACTTCATACCTGGGATTTTCTCCACCGGGATTGTTAACCTTAAAACCGGCTCGTTCTACCGCAGCTACCGCTCTTGGGTTGAAGGCTGTGGCTTCGGTTCCACCCGAATAGGTTTCTATATCCTCAATTTCATAATAATTTGCTGCAGTCTGAGTCCATATCTGCGCCAGGTGACTTCGACGACTATTGTGTGTGCAGATGAAATTTAGTTTGGTGATGTCATCTGTATCATTTTTTGAACGGATGTATTCAGCTACGTCCTTGAGCTGTTGTTTTCTTTCTGTAGGAATGGAATCGAAACTGCTTTCCAGTTCGGTGATATAGGTTTTTAGTTTTGGGTACATGGTATTTGTTTAATCCTTTGTGTTACTCGTTACCAAACTCCGGCTTGGTAATGCAGTCCCGGAAGCTCCAGCTTCCTGATATTTCCATTGACAATTTGGTTGCCCAACATCCGATATATTTGGTCATTGTTTACACATCGGGCGGAGGTTCTTTTTTTTCTTCGATCTACCCCGGGTTAAAACCCGGGCTATGATGTGGGTCATCCCTAACCGGATTTAAACTTAACAACAGCCGGAGCCTGGCTCACAATATCCAGCGGAGTCAGTTCCTAACATGGTTACTTCCTTTTTCTCGCCGCCCGGCTTCTGAGCAAACACAGTAATGCTGTAAATTCCCGTTCCGCCGGTATTAAATTCAGCGATCTCCTCCTCATTCAAATATTGAGACAGTATATCATTCGGGATCTCGATCGCCTTTTCTTTTTGAATAGCAATATTATCAAAACCGGCTTCCTTGATATACCCGAGATACGTTTCTTTTTGGATAGCACCTGCCACACAACCTGCATACATCTCGGCATCTTCACGAAGAGCTTCAGGAAGTTCTCCTTCCAATACAATATCTGATATGCTGAAATGTCCGCCGGCTTTAAGCACTCGATGAATTTCTTTAAAAACTTCAGGCTTGTTGGGCACTAAATTCAGCACGCAGTTGCTTACCACTACGTCAGCCACCTCTTCAGATACCGGCATGTTTTCAATATCCCCAAAGCGAAACTCTACATTATTGAAGCCGAGTTTATCTGCATTTTGGCGAGCTTTATTGATCATAGGCTCCGCAAAATCGATGCCCAAAACTTTACCTTTTTCACCGGTCTCGTGCCGGGCTACAAAGCAGTCATTTCCCGCTCCCGAACCAAGGTCGATCACATAGTCGCCTTCCTTAATCTTGGCAAATTGGGTAGGCAATCCACATCCCAAACCAAGATCTGCATCGGCATTATAGCCTTCCAGATCGCTGTAGTCATCCGTCATAATGTTGTACACTTTGGTCGACTCTCCGCCAGCTCCGCAACAGCTTCTGGCATTATAGTCTTTGCCCTGTTCGCTGATATCTGAATATTTCTTACGAACAGTTTCTTTGAGTTCTTCGGGGGATTTTGTCTGGGTTTTCATATTAGCAACAGATTGAATTGGGGATTGAAAATTCATCGATCATGGCTTCCATCACAGATTTGAATTCAGCCAGGTTTTCCTCGTCAAAGCAATAGCAGGTTCTTACCCCTTCTATCTCACCCTTAATGATGCCAGCAGACTTCAACGCCTTCAAATGCTGGGAAACGGTGGATTGGGCCAGCGGTAATTCCTCAGTAATATCACCACAGTAGCAGGCATTGGTCTTGGCCAAGATCTGCAGGATCGCTATGCGCGCAGGATGAGCAATTGCCTTGGCAAACTCCGCGGCTTTGATCTGTTTTTCGTCGAATAATTGTGCTTTTGTAATGGCCATGATCGTATATCGTAATTTTACGATGAATATAACCTGCCTTTCATTCGAAATCAATATTCATATCAAAAGTTTACTTAGAAATAGTGTTAGTCCAAGCGGACGCTTGAACTAGGTTGGGGAAGCTTGAACCAGTTGGATTAGAGCTCAATCAATTAGATTCCCGTCTACGCGGGAATGACATTGCAAATCAGTGAAATTCCAAAAATTCGTGATCAAAAAAAAGAAAGCCCCGATATCATCAGGGCTTTCCTTGATCAGCACACCTCACAGTGATGTGAGACGTAATGTTATGAGTAGGAAATTCTTGTATCCCCTACCGAGCTACTATATGAATTACTTTATAAGCGACATTTTTCTTGTCAGTGCTACATTGCCACTCGTCAAACGGTAGATATAGATACCACTTGATAGATTGCTTGCATCGAAGCTCAGCGAGTTTGATCCGGCAGCAAAGTTTTCGCGGTTCGCGAGCGTAGCCACTTCACGACCCAGCATATCATACACTTTCAGCGTTACTTGTTGCGCTTTTGGCAGAGTAAAGCTGATCTGTGTAGTTGGGTTGAATGGATTTGGATAGTTTTGGTCTAACTTGATCTCAGAAGGAATATTTGTCGATAGTTCATCCTCAGTGTCAGTTACTAATCCATCTCCAAGAAAACCGTACGCATCCAATGCGGTCCATCCAGCTAACCAGTTAGAACCATCAAAGGCCCCGGCATAGTTGACATTTGTAAACCAACTGTCATTCAAACTTTCCGCTGTTCCATATACCGGACTTTCTGGATTTGGACGAGGATCAAGTCCACCATCAGCAGAGCGGGAAATACCGCGCAGCTCAGGGTCAACTGCAGAGTTATTGTTCGCATTCAACATAGTTGCTTCATAATCAGCTGT
>CERJ01077322.1_pt1 | contig 44125 bp, 40 predicted proteins | sample 530781 | NCBI WGS metagenome assembly CERJ01 (sample SAMEA2620967, study PRJEB7988) | marine metagenome | biome: marine biome (ENVO:00000447); feature: deep chlorophyll maximum layer (ENVO:xxxxxxxx); material: "saline water (ENVO:00002010), including plankton (ENVO:xxxxxxxx)" | depth 30 m
GCCAAGTTTTAAAGGACAATACGAGCATAGTATAGATGCCAAAGGTCGAGTGGCCTTCCCTGCAAAGTTACGCAAATCTCTCAGTCCCGATGCACAGGAACGCTTTACTATTGTGCGCGGGCAAGAACCATGTCTTTATTTATATCCCGAAGACGAATGGCAAAATGTGGAGCAGAAGCTATCCCAGATCAACAACTTCACCAAAAAAGGCCGATTAGCTAAACGAAACTTCTTGCGCTATGCAGAAGATCTGTCCCTGGACAAACAAAACCGAATAGCCCTCCCTTCTGACCTGACCGAATATGCCCAAATTAACGGAAAAGCTGTTTTTCTTGGAATGGGTGAATATATAGAGGTTTGGGATCCGGAAATACTGGCCGAAGCAGATGAAGCACTGGACGATGATGCTTTCGAAGAGATCTTTGAACAGGTTATGAGTGATGAACCGGTAAACGAGGGGGACTGATATGACTACATATATAGAGCACATCCCGGTTTTATTGCAGGAATCAGTAGATGCCCTCATCACTGACAAGGACGGAGTATATGTTGACGGCACCCTTGGCGGTGGCGGACATTCCAAAGAAATTTTAGACAAACTTGGTGAAAACGGACGGCTATACGGCATCGATCAGGATGATGAAGCCCTTGAAGCGGCTTCAAACAGAATTGGCGATGACTCCCGTTTCACCCCCATAAAAGGCAATTTTGGCTACCTGACCACTATCTTACCTCCCCAAACCCACGGACAGGTAGCCGGAATCCTTTTGGACCTTGGCGTATCAACTCATCAGATAAAAGAACCTGAACGTGGTTTTAGCTTTCAGGAAGATGGTCCGCTTGATATGCGGATGGGTAATCTTTCTGGTGTTTCTGCCTACCAGGTGGTGAATGAATATGATTACGAAACCCTGCGTGATATCATTTTCCATTATGGTGAAGAGAAACAAAGCCGAAAAATTGCTCGCGCCATCATTGATAACCGACCTATTGAAACCACCGGTGAATTACAAAAAGTAGTTTCATCGGTAGTTAACAGCCGGTTTGAAGTAAAATCACTGGCCCGTGTATTTCAAGGTATTCGCATTGAAGTAAACCGCGAGCTGGAGATGCTGGAAAATGTTCTGGAGCAATCGCTGGAAGTGCTAAAACCCGGCGGACGTATAGTTGCTATTTCCTATCATTCCCTTGAAGACCGCATTGTAAAACGTTTTTTCAAAGCCGGTAACTTCAAAGGCAAAGTGGAAAAAGATTTTTACGGAAACCCGATATCCCCTATCAAGCCTGTGAATAAGCAGGTGATCACCCCATCTAAAGACGAGGTTTCCAGAAATTCAGCGGCCCGAAGTGCTAAAATGCGGGTTGCTGAAAAAGTTCAGGGAGGCGAATCATGATGGTACAATCCCCACTTAAGAAACATGATATTCGTCCCAACCTTCGGAAAGTTGACATCCCTAAAAACGGCGAATCTTCAAAAAACAGAAGAAAGCATACTGCTAAGCCTTCAGGCAACGGCAAGATCAGCCTTCCAAAGATTAAACCCTGGAAAGTGATTCTTGGCAGCGTTGTAATTGGAATACTGGGCCTGGCTTACTTGACCCATGTGTTCTCGACCCAGCAATTACTTGAAGAAGTACAAATGCTGGAAGCCGAATACAACAAAACACGTGCTCAATACGATGAACTGAAACTTCGCTACGACCGCATGATCGGTCCTGCCGAAATTTATCGGAAAGCGGAAGCACAGGGATTTGTAAATGGCGGCCCTATCGATGAAGTCATAATTATAAAGGAGTAGTTGTGATGGATCCAAGAACCGCCATATTAAGCCGAATGTTTATAGTCTTAGGGTTGATATTGCTGATTCCGACTGCACTTGGATTTCAGCTTATTCGCATCAATTATTTTGAGGGGGATGAACTGCGTACTCTCTGGAGCAAGCAAGCCATCGACCAGATCCCCATTCCCGCACAACGCGGAAACATTTACGATGCAAACGGAACACTTCTGGCCACCAACGCTGTGGATTACAAACTGGCCTTCGATCCCAAAGTTACTGTAAATGGCAAGATCGGTGTTCCACAAAGTGAGATCCAGCGGCTGGCAACCCGCTTAGGTGAACTTACCTCAAAGCCCGCCTCTTTTTATCGAAACAAGATCAAAGAAGCACCGGCCCGTTCCCGTTATATCGTTTTGGGAAATAATCTCTCTCCTATTGTTAAGGACGAGATCAAGATGCTGGATGTTCCAGGTGTGATCCTTGAAGAAAATTATCGTCGGAAATACACTTTCGGCACACTTGCAGCACATACGCTCGGTTTTGTAAATCATAATACAGAAGGACGCATTGGCCTTGAGTCATATTATAATGAACAACTTAAAGGGGAAGATGGTATCCGTCAGGTTCGGCGCGATCCCTTCAATCGAATTTTTGAATATGTAGGTGCGCCCAAAAAACTACCTCAGAACGGGTATTCCCTTCATACGACTATTGACGCATATATTCAGGCCATTTTAGAGGACGAATTACAAGCCGGTGTTGAAAAGCACATGGCCAATTATGGCACCGGTATTATTATTGATCCACGAACCGGAGCCATTAAAGCTTTAGCAAACTATCCGACTTTTGATCCGAATTATCCTGGAAATGATGACGACGAAAACCGTCGGAATTTTGCCATCTCCGATATGATAGAGCCCGGATCCACCTTCAAATTAGTGACAGCAGTCGCTGCCGTAGAGCAAGGTGTAGTAGATTTTGGTGAGATCATTGAAACCCCGGAAAATGGAGAAATAGTCATTCACGACCTGATCCTACGAGATCATGATCCGCTTGGCGATCTTACTTTTCAGGAAGTGATCCAGAAATCATCCAACATTGCGACGGCTAAAATTGCCATGCGCATGAAACCTGAAGTGTTTTACCAATATGTACGCAACATGGGTTTTGGTACCGAAACCAACATCGACCTGAGTGGAGAAACCCGCGGCCGACTTGCCAAGCCGTTTGAATGGAGCCTCGTAACACTCCCATGGATGTCACACGGATATGAGATACAAACCACACCCATTCAGATTGCACAGGCATATGCTGCCTTTGCCAACGAAGGCCGCTTGATGCGCCCCTATTTAGTAGAGCGAATTGAAAATAAAAATGGGCAGATCATCGAACAGCATGAACCTGTTCAGATCAGAAAGATTGCGCGAACTTCAACCCTGAAAAAATTACTTCCAGTTTTTGAAAGTGTAGTTGCAGATTCAGGAACCGGTGACCTGGCTCAGGTTGAAGGATTACGGATTGCAGGAAAAACCGGAACCGCCAAGAAAGTTGTAAACGGAAGATATACAAACAGATATCGCAGCTCTTTTGTAGGATTCTTCCCTGTTGATGCCCCAAAATACGTTTGTCTGATCCTCCTTGATGAGCCAAAAACCACCGGATATGGAGGCGTCACAGCCGGACCGATATTCAAGAATATTGCCATGCGCATTGCTGGTTTAGACAGCGACATTCAACAAAATATGAGCCCTGAACAAAGTTCAGAATCTCAGCTGGTCAAAGTTCCCTTTTTGAAAGGAATGACTCCTTCACAGGCTAAAGAAATTTTATCTCAATTGACCCTGCATCATGACATTAAAGGAAAGGCAGGGTACATCATTTCACAAGAACCCGAAGCAGGAACTGAAATACTGCCGGGGCAGGAAATTTCCCTGACATTATCGGAAACTTACGCCATTGCAGACAGTGCAAGTGTAAAAGAAGGCTATGCCGAAGTTCCCGATCTGATCGGAATGAATATGCGAAAGGCACATAATCTGCTTTTGGACTCCGGTTTGAAAACAGAGTTAATCGGTTCAGGAACTGTATTTGCACAATACCCTAAAGCCGGTGCCTCCCTTCGTAAAGGATATACGGTAACAGTGAGAGGCAAAGGCCGGTCACTGGAATTAATTAGCAAACTCGAAGACTGATATTTACTTGGACATCCAAAAAATCATAGAAATCTGTAATCCACTTCACGTCTCCAACAAAGAAGTTGACGGGGAGCTTACTACCTTCGCTATTGATTCACGTGAGGTGCGGGAGGGCTCTGTTTTTATAGCAATCCGCGGCACGCAGGTAGATGGACACATGTTTCTGGAAGATGCTATGGATCGTGGAGCCCGGGTGATCATATGCGAAGAATCGTTCTACACGGATAAAGATGTTTGCGTGATCGAGGTTGAAAACACCCAGAAACTGGCCGGACCTTTGGCTCAGGCTTTTGCAGGAGATCCTGCGGAAAATATGGCCATCATCGGCATCACCGGAACCAATGGCAAAACGACGACAGCAACACTGGTATATCAGGTCTTGTCTACCTGCGGAAGAAAAGCATCGCTGCTCGGTACGGTTCACAAACGCATTTTAGACGAAGAACTAGACAGCAAACTCACCACTTCCGATCCTATTGAACTCGCAGCCGATATGAAGAAAATGGCCGATGCCGGATCAGAATACCTGGTGATGGAAGTCTCCTCTCATGCTCTGCATCAGCATCGCACGGATGGATTTGATTTCAAAGTTGCAGCATTTACAAATCTAAGTCAGGATCACCTCGACTACCACGAAACCCTGGAAGAGTATGCGAGTGCTAAAAAATTATTGTTTGATGGATTGCCTGAATCATCTTCAGCTGTCATAAATAAAGATGACCCACAGGCCGAGTTCATGCTTCAGGAATGCAAGGCAAAGACCGCCTCTCTGAGCTTCAAAAATGAAAGCTCCCACCTTCTCGAAAATTCTCCAAAGGGAATTAGTTTGGTGGTTGAAGGTCAACGGATCGAAAGTCCACTTGTGGGTACATTCAATGCCTATAATGTGGGTGAAGCTTTCCTTATCTGTAAAGAACTTGGACTCAACCCTCAGGAAATTGCTGACGCTCTGAAAGAAGCCAAAGGTGCTGCCGGAAGAATGGAAACCATTCAGACCGATCATGAGAACCTTCCGGTTGTAATTGTGGATTATGCCCACACTCCGGATGCATTGAGTAACGTACTATCTACATTGGTAGCTGTAAAGGAAGACGATCAGCACCTTACCGTTGTTTTTGGAGCCGGCGGCGATCGTGATGCCGGCAAACGACCAAAAATGGCCCGGGCTGCCGCTGAATTTGCCGATAAGATCATCGTGACAAGCGATAATCCACGAACTGAGAATCCTGATCTCATCATCACCGACATTCTGGATGGGTTTGAAGATCTTGAGAATGTAAAAAGCATCACCGATCGTAAAGAAGCTATTGAATACGCCATCTCAGAAGCTGCTTCCAAAGAAATTATTTTGATCGCCGGCAAGGGCCACGAAGATTATCAGGAAGTAAACGGCAAACGCCATCATTTTGATGACCGTGAGATTGCCCTCGATTCTCTAACTCAAAAAGCCCGGGGAGGAAACTGATGCTGCACGAACTCTTCACCTGGCTAGATACTGCATTTGATGTACCCGGAACAGGGGCCGTTGCTTTTATTTCTACGAGAACGGCGCTGGCAGCCATTACTTCTCTCCTCATCAGTTTGTTTATCGGACGGAAGATCATCCAATGGCTTAGCAAATTACAGCTCAAGGAAACGATCCGGGACGATATCGGCCTCGATCACCACTTAGCCAAAGGATCAACCCCAACTATGGGTGGTGCTATCATTATTCTGTCCATCGTTATTCCAACCATATTGTGGGCCCGACTGGATAGTATTTATAGCTGGCTGATCGTTTTTGTGGTTATTGCATTGGGGATCGTCGGTTTTATAGATGACTACATCAAAGTCGTCAAAAAAGACAAAAGCGGACTCGCTGGATGGTTCAAAATAGCCGGACAGGTTAGCGTAGGACTGATCGTGGGAGCTGTACTCTACTTTCATCCTGAATTTGACTCTTTCAACTCACTTACAACGGTCCCTTTCCTGAAGAATGTAAACCTCGATTACGCCTTTTTTGGAGAAGCACTCGGTGGAGTGATCTATCTGGGTGTGGCTGTGTTTGTGATCACAGCGGTATCCAACGCAACCAATTTAACAGACGGACTGGATGGCCTTGCTGCCGGAACTTCCGCCATATGTGGTATCGTATTTGTCATTTTTGCTTATGTGTCAGGACGCGTTGATTTTTCCGGTTTCCTCGACATCATGTATCTGCCCGGTGCCGGCGAACTCACCATCTTTACGGCTTCACTGATCGGAGCGTGTATTGGGTTCTTGTGGTATAACACAAATCCGGCCTCCGTTTTTATGGGTGATACCGGGTCTCTGGCATTAGGAGGAGCATTCGGCGCACTTGGACTGATGCTCCATAAGGAATTATTACTCCCCTTTATTTGCGGGATCTTTTTTGTTGAAACGCTATCAGTGATCATTCAAACCGGCTATTTCAAGTATACCAAATTCAAGTATGGTGAAGGACGACGCGTCTTTCTAATGACTCCGATCCATCACCATTATGAAAAGAAAGGCTGGCCCGAACAGAAAATTGTAGTTCGCTTCTGGATCATCACCGTACTGCTGGGAATTCTAAGTCTGTTGACACTCAAAATCCGATGAAAGACGTGCAAGGCAAACATATCATTGTGATTGGTGCCGCCCGGAGTGGCATTGCCGCAGCCCTTCTCCTTCATAAAAAAGGAGCAGACATTTTTGTGTCTGATCACGGATCCATCTCAGCTGAAGCAAAACAGAAATTAGATAATGCCGGCATCTCTTACGAGGAGAACGGACATACTAAAAAAGCGAGATCTGCTGATTTAGTGGTCTTGAGTCCCGGCGTTCCAACGGAAGCCCCTATCATTCAATATTACCTGAATGAGGGTAAAAGAGTTTTTTCTGAAATTGAAGCTGCAAGCTGGTTTACCGATCAGAAATTGATCGCTGTTACAGGAAGTAACGGTAAAACAACGGTGGTCAACTGGCTCGATCACCTCTGGAAGATAGCGAATCGGGAACATGCCCTTGCTGGAAACATAGGGGTAGCGTTCTCAGATCAAATTGAGTCAAATAACGGTGATTTCCTTTTGGAGGTCAGCAGTTTTCAGCTTGATCACATAAATGATTTTAAACCCGCGGTGAGCATGATATTGAACATCTCCCCGGACCACCTGAATCGGTACCAGAACAGCCTTGAAGCATATGCTGCAGCGAAATTCAGGATCACAGAAAATCAGACAGCAGATGACCGGTTCATTTTCAATTACGACGATCCGATCATCCAAACGCATGTTGAACACCTGAAACAGAAACAATCGGCCCCGCAAATGTGGGCATTCTCGAATAAGAATGAAGTACCACAAGGCGCCTTTGTTCGCGACGATCAAATCATCTTCAAATTCAATAACAAGGAAGAACCACTTATGCCAACACAAGAATTAGGACTCCGAGGACGGCACAATCTCAGCAATGGACTTGCAACCGCTTTGGCTGCCCGTGCTGCCGAGATCAAGAATGAGATCATTCGTGAAAGCCTCAAAACGTTCACCGGTGTTGAACATCGGCTGGAAGTGGCTCGCGAAGTGGATGGCGTGAAATATATCAACGACAGCAAAGCCACCAACGTAAATGCCGTCTGGTTTGCACTGGACAGCTTTCAGGTACCGATCACCCTCATACTGGGAGGCCGCGATAAAGGAAATGACTACAGCGAATTGGTCGATCAGATCAAGGACAAAGTACACACCATTATCGCAATTGGAGAGTCAAAAAGTCGTATAGAAGAACAGCTTGGTGAGGTAGCTCCCAATTTTGTAAAAGTTGAGACCATGGGTGGAGCCGTTCGCGCCGCACAAAGGGGAGCCAAGAAAGGTGAAGTCGTGTTATTAAGCCCTGCTTGTGCCTCTTTCGATATGTTTGACAGTTATGAACACCGCGGAAAAATTTTCAAAGATGAAGTCAATAAACTGTAACTGAATTGATATACACCAGTCCACATAGCAATATTTCCAACATCATCGGCACATCGGCTGAGGATATTGATACGCGCAAGCAAGGCAGCGATCGGTTCCTGCTTATGGCTGTGGTAGTCCTGATGACCTTTGGAATACTGGCGGTCTATTCGTCTATCGCATTTTTCGCGGAGACCAAATCTACCACTGCCGGAAGCCTGATCATAGGACATTTGGTGAAATTAGGAATTGCATTCATCGTAATGCTGATCATATCTAAGATCAATTACCACACTCTGGCCAAATTCAGTCGTATAGGAATGGTTATAAGCCTGTTTCTGCTAATGGCCGTACTTGCTTTTGGAACCGAACAGTTTGGAGCCAAACGCTGGCTGAACATCGCAGGATTTTCATTTCAGCCTTCTATGGTGGCTTCAGTGGCTCTGCTTGTACATATCTGTGTTTTACTCAGCGAAAAACAGGAATACATCAAAGACTTCAAAAAGACCTTCCTGCCCATCATGTTTTGGGTCACCCTAACCTGTGGACTGATAGGACTGGAAGACTTCAGTAGTGCCGGAATCCTACTCGTTATTTGCCTGGTAGTGATGTTTGTAGGCCGCGTTAGTGTGATGCAGCTTGGAAGCTTGATAGCCATTGGAATTTTAGGCGGAGCACTTTTGATCAATCAATCTGCTAACCGTCAAGATCGAATTGATCAGTATATAACCCAGGTAAAGCAGATTCCCAGCGAGCATATTATTCAGGGAAGTGGATATCAGGCACAGCAGGCACATATTGCTATTGCACGGGGTGAATTATTTGGTGTTGGAATCGGGAAAAGTGCTCAGCGCGACTTCCTGCCTGCCCCTTACAACGATTTTATTTTTGCGATCATCGCCGAGGAATATGGCCTTTTTGGAGCTATGTCGCTCATCCTGATCTTTACCCTGATATTGATAAGGGGCGTCGTCTTCATTGCACGAAATGCTGAAGACCATCTTGGATCCATGCTAGCTGTAGCCTGCACCCTAATGATCGTTTTATATGGATTTGTTAATGCTGGAGTGGCCAGTGGTATACTTCCGGTCACAGGATTGCCCATGCCCTTTGTGAGTTATGGCGGAACCAGTATGGTTTTTGCCGGAGGAATGGTTGGAATTCTCCTCAACATCTCGAAACATAACCGGGAAAGGAGGCCTCTATTCTATGGATAATCCAAGAATTTTATTGGCAGCCGGCGGAACGGGCGGACATGTATATCCCGCCATCGCAATTGCGGATGCTTTGAAGAAAGAAGATCCAAGCACGGAGATCCTATTTGTAGGAACCAAAGCCCATATGGAGTGGAAAGCCGTTCCTAAAGCCGGGTATCCGATCAAGAACGTGTGGATCAGCGGATTCCATCGCCGGTTCACCTTTAAGAACTTGTTGTTTCCGGTAAAATTGATAACGAGCCTGTTTCAGAGCCTGAGCATTTTATCTGCTTACAAGCCTCAGGTGGTGGTTTCTTGTGGCGGTTATGTGGCGGGGCCTGTTGGATGGGTTGCAGGTAAAAAGGGCCTCCCGTTAGTGATACAGGAGCAAAATAGTTTTCCCGGTGTTACCAACCGGCTACTGGCGAAGTTTGCCTCTAAGATATTTACTGCATTTAAAGAAGCGGATCAGTTCCTCCCGAAAGAAAAAACGGAAGTCGTGGGTAATCCAACCCGGGCTACTTTAACGGGAGCTGACCGTGAAAAAGCACTTGCATCCTTTGGGTTCAACAGTGATAAACCGGTACTGTTGGTAATGGGCGGAAGTGGTGGTGCAAAAACCATCAATGATGCTATGAAAGCCAATATTGAACAACTTCACAATGATTCCAACCTCCAGATCATCTGGCAGTGTGGACCAAGATATTATGATGAATTGACGACAGAAGTTAACGAAGAAAAATTAATAAACCTGCGGCTCACCGCCTATCTCGACAATATGGCGGAAGCGTATGCAGCCGCAGATCTTGTGATCAGTCGCGCCGGGGCAAGTTCTTGCTCCGAATTGATGCTGACGGGTACACCGAGCATCCTTGTTCCCTCCCCAAACGTTGCGGGAGATCATCAAACACAAAACGCAACGGCGATGGTGCATGCCGGAGCATCAAAAATGCTGGAGGACGGCACTATGAAAGAAACTATGAGTGAGTTGGTGGAACAACTGATCTACGATCAGGAAACATTGAAGCGGATGAATCAGGCAGCACTGGATCTTGCCAAACCTGAGGCTGCTAAACTGATCGCCAAAGAAATTTTAGAAATCGCAAAATCCAAGTTATAAGCAGAAGTGGAAAAACGCATCGAAACACAACCCGTATTTGGCCGCACAAAACATATCCACATGGTGGGTATAGGTGGCATTGGTATGAGCGGGATGGCTGAAATTTTATTACAACGTGGTTATAAAGTAACCGGCTCAGATGGCGCGGTAACTGAAACCACCAAGCGTTTGCAAGAACTTGGAGCTACGGTTCACAAAGGCCATAAAGCAGAATTTATTGAAGATGCCGATGTAGTGGTATACACAAGTGCCGTTAAAGCCAATGAAAATGTAGAAACCAAAGCCGCCATCGAAAACCGTATCCCCACCATAAAGCGGGCAGAAATGCTGGCTGAGCTGATGAAGATGAAGTTCGGCATCGGTGTGGCAGGAACCCACGGGAAAACAACGACCACAACCATGGTTGGTCATGTAACCCAAGATGGAAATTACGACCCAACCATCATTGTTGGTGGCAAAGTACACAGTTTTGACAAGACCAATGCCGTAGTTGGGAAAGGAGACCTGATTGTTGTGGAAGCCGATGAATTTGACCGGACCTTCCTCCGCCTCTCTCCTTCTATTGCCATCATTACAAATATCGAAGCCGAACATCTAGATATTTATGATGATCTGGATGATGTAAAAGAGGCTTTTATCGATTATGCCAACAAGGTGCCGTTTTACGGAGCCGTTATCGTTTGCCTAGATGACCCAAATGTGCGCAGCATTCTCCCTCAGCTGGAGAAACGCGTTATCACGTATGGCCTTACTCCACAGGCGCAGCTTCGGGCTACAGATATTCATACAGATGCTTTTACCAGCACATTCTCTGTAGTCCATGAAGGAGAAAAACTGGGCGTTATCTCCCTCCGGTCTCCCGGAGAGCACAACGTCAAGAATGCCTTGGCTGCCGTGGCAACAGGAATTGAACTTGGCATCGATTTTAAGTTGATCAAAAAGGGACTGGAACGCTATGAAGGAGTTTTCCGACGCTTTCAGCTTAAATATGAAAACGGCTGCATGGTGATCGATGATTACGCGCATCACCCCACAGAAGTACAAGCGACCCTGCAAGCGGCCCGAAAAGGCTGGCCTGATCGCAGAATTGTTGCCGTATTTCAGCCGCATTTGTATTCCCGTACACAAGATCTGTATAAAGAATTCGGGCTTTCCTTCTTTGATGCAGAAATGTTGATCTGCACCGACGTATATCCTTCCCGCGAGAAACCCATTGAAGGAGTTACTGGAAAGCTTATCACCGACACGGCCGTACAGTATGGACACAAGAATGTAGTGTATGTAGAAAACAAGGAAGAGGTCACCAAGACTTTAAAAGAGGTTGCAGAAGAAGGCGACATCATCATTACGATGGGTGCCGGAGATATCTACCGTTTTGGAGAAGATTTTATCGAAGCACTGGAATCAGGAAAATTTAAACCGAAAGCCAAATAGTTGAGCAAAAAGGAATCAAATAAAAGCCTTTTACCCTGGATCACCGCCGTTTTGATGGTGGCTGGAATTGCTGTGCTCGCTGCGATGTACTGGAACCAGAATGTGACCGTACAGGAGATCAAGGTAAATACGCTGACTTTCACCGATTACGAAATGGTGAAACAATCGGCTGCAATTCCATTGGGCGTTAAGCCAGACAGCCTCGACCTCAATAATGTAGTTACACGGGTTGAGCAGCTGGATTATGTGCGGTCGGTGAGTCCTTATATAGAACCAAATGGTAATTTACGATTGAAAGTAGCCGAGCGACAGCCGATCGCCATGTTGATCAATGGTTCGGACAGGATATATGTAGACGCTGAAGGTGTGAAGCTTCCTCTTTTGGAAGGAAAAACCCGTGATGTGCCCCTTGTCTATGGGTTTAGAACCAATCAGGGTGACACTTTGAAAAGCGAAGCTTTTGTGCAAGTACGAGATTTTTTGATGCGAGCCAAGATCGATGGTTTTGGCTGGAATACCATTAGCGAAGTGGCTTTTGATGCCAATGATGGTGTGATCGCCTTGAGCCACGAAAATGGAGTAAAACTCATTTTTGGGCGCAACAATTTTGAAATCAAACTAGAGAACTGGAAAGCATTTTATGGCCAGGTGGTAAAAACCAAGGGTATCAATAAAATGCAGCAGGTCGATCTCCGGTTTACAGATCAGGTGGTTACCCGTGAAATTTGATTTCAGCGACATATCGTTTGCCGACGTGATTGGATATTCCATGTTGAAGGAAGGTTCTGACGCAGAGCGTACGGAACCAGTGTCCAAAGGAATCTCCTGGGATGACCCGGCACACATGAACCGAAATGGAGCCGAAAAATATGTAGATACTTTTTTGAATCCATCCATCGGGAAATCCAGGGAGCGGGATTCCATTACTGATTTTTATTCCGATTTGGCATCGCCATCAACAAAAGAAGAAAAGAACATTAGCAATCAACAAAACACAGCGGATCGTCATGGAAGAACATGAAAACATAATGGTAGGTCTCGATATCGGGACCACAAAAATTTGCGCAATCGTAGCCTCAATTGATGCTCAGAACCGGATCAATATTCTTGGTGTTGGCAAAGCCCAGAGCGATGGGCTGAACCGAGGCGTAGTCGTAAACATCGACAAAACGGTCAATGCCATTAAAGATGCCATTGCCCAGGCAGAACTGGCTTCAGGCATTCAGGTCAATTCCGTGAATGTTGGAATTGCCGGCGATCACATCCGCAGCATGCGAAGTAAAGGGGTGATCACCATAAACAATAAAGACAATGAAATTACAGCCCGCGATGTGGAGCGTCTGCTCGAAGATTGTCAGCAGATCATGCTCCCCACCGATCAGCAAATTCTGCACGTGATCCCGCAGGAATTTGTGGTTGATGGTCAGGATGGCATCAGCGATCCCGTTGGTATGAGTGGCATGCGCATGGAAGCTGAAGTCCACATTATTACCGGACTGGTTTCAGCTGCTAAGAACATGTATCGCTGTGTTGAAAAGGCCGGTTACCAGGTAGCCGATCTTATCCTTGAACCACTTGCCTCCTCCTATTCCGTGCTGGATGACGAGGAAAAAGAAGCCGGCGTGGTGCTGGTTGATATCGGAGGCGGAACTACGGACCTCGCCATTTTCCAGGATAACACCATCCGACATACCGCTGTTGTGGCTATAGCCGGACAAAAAGTAACGGACGATATCCGACTCGGACTCAGCGTACTCGACGATCAGGCAGAAACACTGAAGCGTAAACATGGCGAATGTTATGCCGATATGATCGAGGAAGATGAAGTGATCACCGTTCCCGGAATTGCAGGCCGTCCTCCCAAAGAGATCACCAAAAGCATTCTAGCCAAAATTGTACAGGCCCGTATGGAAGAGATCCTCGAGATCGTGGGCATTGAGATCAAACGAAGTGGCTACGCAGATGCCATGAGCGCAGGCGTAGTTATAACTGGCGGAGGTTCATTGATCAAGAATATTTGTCCGCTGGCAAATGAAATTTTAGGATTGGATGCCAAAGTAGGCATCCCAATGGGTATTACAGGTGGACTGAAGGAAGAAGTCAACAGTCCTATTTATGCCACCGGCGTAGGTCTTGTAATGCATGCACTTAAATCGGGAACAGCCAACAATCAGGTATTGATATCCGATTCATCCAAAGGAACCAACGTAGAGCAGGTGATGCAGAAGATCACTGAGCGTATGAAAAGTTGGTTCAAAGAACTTTAGACAAAATCAGCAATCAAGAAGAATGAAGTGAATTCAGTTTTTCGGATCTCATTTCATAGCAATCATCTACAATCAACAATCCAGTAAAAAAACAACAACTCAAAGGAGTTAACATCATGGCTAACAATTCACGTTTCTTTTTCGACGAGCAGAGCCAAGACAACGCTAAGATCAAAGTGATCGGCGTTGGCGGCGGTGGCGGTAACGCTATTAACAATATGATAAACATGGGCCTCGAAAGTGTGGAGTATATCGCTCTTAACACTGATGCCCAGGCACTTAAGAACAGCATGGCAGATATCAAGATCCAGGTGGGTTCAGCCCTTACCAATGGACTTGGAGCCGGAGCACGACCAGAGATCGGGCGTGAAGCGGTAGAAGAAAACCGCCATGAGATTGAAGAATCCATTGAAAATGCCGATATGGTTTTTGTAACGGCAGGTATGGGGGGGGGAACCGGAACCGGAGGCGCTCCTGTGGTAGCCGGTATTGCCAAGCGCCGGGGAATACTGACCGTAGGTATTATAACAACCCCGTTTGAATGCGAAGGCAAAGTTCGTAAAAAATATGCCCTTGAAGGCATCACCGAACTCAAGAAAAATTGCGACACCGTAATCGTAATTCCAAATGAACGACTGCTTGATATCGCCGACGAAAACACCTCGCTTATGGAAGCATTCGCGATGGCTAACGAGGTGCTTTACAATGCAACCCGTGGTATAAGCGACTTAATTCTCATGCCCGGACTCATCAACCTTGACTTTGCTGATGTCCGTACGACCATGAGCGACGGTGGAGCCGCCATTATGGGGTCTGCTACAGCTGAGGGACAAGATCGTGCCGAGAAGGCAGCCCGAGCAGCTATCAACTCTCCCCTGCTTGATGGAGTGAGCATCCGCGGAGCTCGAAATGTACTGGTGAATATCTCAGCCGGTTCCAACCTTGGAATGCGCGAGACCACCACAGCTACCAATATCATTCATGATGAAGCTGGTGAAAACGCAGAGATCATCCTCGGTACCGTTTTAGATGAGAATTTCGGAGACGACATCCGTGTGACTGTTATAGCAACCGGATTTGATCTTGCCGAAGACAGAACCACCGCAAAAGTAGCGGGCAAGAAAGAAGGTTCTCTCAACAAAGCTGCCGAAAACGCACAATCTAACCTGGAGACAAACCGAAAGGAATCGGATGTTCCCAAACGATATGCACGCAGTACAGGCGATTATTACAAAGGCGAGAATAACCTGAAGAAACTCGATACGCCTTCTTACCTGCGCCGCGACCTGAATGTGCGCAGTTCGGAAGAAAACATCGAAGTTCCGGAAGAAGAAGAGCAGCGCAAAGAAGCGCAGGATAACATCGCTCCATTCCAAAGCCGGACCGAACGTATTCGCAAAGACGATACCGATCAGCCTGCTTTCCTAAGAAAGATCATGGACTGATCAATTTGCTGAGATATCGATCCAATAACGAATAGCCATGGGATTGGTATCTCTGTAAAACCTGATTTTACTGGATTATAGCTTCATTTAAGCTATAGATTGCTAACAACAGAAGAAGCCCTTTGATCGGGGCTTCTTCTTTTTTGTTACAGATTTTATGAGTGTAGGACGGACAGCTTGTTCTTCCATTTAGTAACACAATATCGGGCAAGCTGCTCGATCTACCTTTTTAGAAATTATTTAGGGATGGAAGGTATCATTCCATTTACTTTGTTCGGTGGTTAACACACTCTACCATCTATGTATTGGGACCCGGAGGTCCCGAAAAGCATTCCCAACAGGGAGGTTGGGAACGAGAAATAAATTGCGTTGTTAATTAGGTGTTTCTTCAGTAAAATTTCATTCATTCCTTAACTAAACTCTTATTTGTGGAAGTGATAGAAACTGAGATCGTTGATACAAAGATTCGTGCCAATAAATTATTAACCTTTGGCTTTGCCATACTATGGCTCGGTGCAACTATATATATTTTCTTATTACATGATGAGTTTCCAAATAAATACCTGTCTATCTCAAGTTTTATATTTTACTTAATTGGATCTGTCATACTTTTTAAGATCACTTTTGTGAAACCTAAAGCCATCGGAGATCTTAGAATTACCGAGGATTTCATTGAATTCAACCTAAACGAGATTCAAAAGAAGTTTGACCTTTCAGCATTAAAAAAATTAACCCTTACTTATTCCGGATACGCAACCTGGACTTTGAATTTCTGGGGAAGTAAAAATTATCTGCATCTTGAAGGTGATGACGGTCAAAGCTACAAATTTGAATTCCTGATCAAGAACAAGACTCAGAAAGAAAACCTGAAAAACATCTTCAAGAGCCCGCCGATCAAAGATAAATTCAACGTAAAACCACTAAATGATTACGATTTAAATACTTTTTAGTCTTCGCACCAGCAAGGATACCGGGACGAGAGAAAAAGCAGAACGGACAGCTTGTCCATCTTTATTATATTCCTTCACTTATTATCAAAAGATCAATACAATTGTACGCATGAAAAAGCTGACACGGAGCATCACTGAATGGTTGAATTTTTTTCTTGAGCGGCAGTTTGTAAAGGGCACACACATTCAGCTCTTTTTTGTGATCGCCCTGATCGGTTTAATTTCAACTATTGGCGGATTATTGGTTTTACCTGCGGGTGATCCTACTTCTTCTGTGGGGGAATCTATCTGGTGGGCTTTTCTCCGGTTATCAGATCCCGGCTATCTTGGCGATGATGAAGGCACCTGGCGCAGGATCGTTTCTACTTTTCTTACTGTGGCAGGATATGTGGTCTTCATGGGTTCCATGGTTGCCATTATTACCTCATGGCTGAATCGAAAAATACGCAGTCTTGAACAAGGGCTCACACCGGTTACTGCAAATAACCATGTGGTAATATTAGGCTGGACAAACCGAACCATTCACATAGCTGCCGAACTATTTCAGTCAAGTAAACGGGTCAAGAAGTTTCTTAAACGCCACGGGGCTCGGGTTTTGAAGCTGATTATTCTATCGGATGATGTAACCCCATTTAGGCTACAGGAACTTAAGGATAACCAATTGATCGGAAAACGTGCTAAAGAGATCATCTTACGATCCGGAGAACCCATTGACCGTGAACACCTGCGGCGTGTTGACAGCATGCATGCTTCAGCGATCATCATTCCAAGTCCGGCCGTAGCTAATACCGAACTCATTACTCCTGATGTTGAAACCATTAAAACACTACTTTCCCTGAATGCTGAAGCTCACTCATTAAAGCACCATGAAAAGATGCCTTACGTAGTGGCTGAAATTCAGGATGAGAATAAGATAAAAGCTGCACATAGAGCCTATAAAGGGCCATTGGAAGTTATTTCGAGTGATACGATCATCAGTAGGCTGATCGCCCAGAATTTACATCATGACGGCCTTTCTGCGGTGTTTAATGAATTACTTTCTCACAGTCTTGACAACAACCTTTATTTAATTGAATTACCCGAAGCGGCCGGAAAACCCATCGGAGCAATTCAAAACTATTTCTCAAGATCTATTTTACTTGGAATCGTGAGAGAGCAGAATGAGATTTTTGCACCCTTTTTAAATCCTCCCAAAGATTTTCTTCTCGAGGAAAGTGATCGATTGATCTTGCTGGCCAGAAAAATGGAAGACACGGATATTTCTGCAGAGACAGCCAAACAGATCCCCTCCTCATTGCAGGTCAATTCGCTCAAAGAAAGGCCTAAGGCTGATAATTACTCCGGTTCTTCCCGGTTGTTAGTACTGGGATGGAATCATCATATTCCATCACTTATCAAGGAGCTAGGAACGTATCAAAACGAACATTTCCATCTCACCTTTGCATCACTTCGTCCATTGGAAGCTCGTTATGCTGCTATTGATCACATAGTTTCAGAGGTCACTAATATCACTATTGAGCATACTGTCACCGACTACATCCGTGAATCAGGATTGCGGGCTGTAGAACCTGAAACTTTTGATCATATATTATTGGTGAGCAGCGATAAAATGGCGGATGAAGAAGAAGCCGATGCCCGCACTATCGTTGGGTACACCATGCTTGAAGAGGTTTTAGAGGCTGCCCAAAAAAGGCCGCATATTGTGATGGAACTCACTGATCCGGGTAATGAAACCCTCATCAATGATTTCCGAAGCGAAACCATTATTGGCCCACTCATATTAAGTAACTTACTGGCAACCATTGCCATGCGCAGGGAGCTATTCAGCGTTTACAATGAACTTTTTACCGTGGGAGGTGCCGAAATAATATTTCGGGGGCTCGCCGAATACGATCTGAAACCCGGTACTTTGACCTTTAAAGAACTGGAAAAACATATTGGCGAATATCAGGACACTGCTCTTGGTATATTTTCTGAAAATGAACACGGCCAAGCCCATTTAAAGCTGAATTTACCACGTCATCAAACCATAAAATTGACGGACAAAACCCGACTTGTTGTTTTAAGTACGGTTTGAAAATGCTGGAGTAAGTCATTAGATCAAAGCTCAAAACAGACAAACAATAAGTATGAAGATAGTCCGATGGGTCGTTTTAATTCCAGCTGCGATAGCCAGTTTTTATGTGATGTTTGATCTTTCAGTGAGCTCCTTTTTTTTACTTGACTCCCTGCTTTGTCCACCGGAAGATGTGATATCAGACACCTGCAACAATGAGACAGTAAGTTCTATCTTGAACGCCTTTATTTACTTCTCTACAGGACTCACAGCCGTCGTGATCGTATTGATCTCTACTGCCATCGCTCCTTCACACAAAGAATATACCGCCTGGAGTTCCTTTGGTCTGGGAACTCTTGCAGCAACCTATCTTGCCTTTCAGACCGACGCCTGGGATCAATATTTAGCTGCTTTGATCGGTGGACTGATCAGTGTATTTGGAGTGGTATATTTTTTAAGACGTAAAAATAACAGGCCCTGATACTGCTTCTTGGTCTCCTCTTTATATCATCCGAAAAGCATCTAAATACATAGGACGGACAGGTTGACCGATCCACATTTTTAGAAATTCGTACAATTATCAACATCACATCTTTTTCTTACAATATCCGTACGCTTTCATTCAAATTTTACCCTACTTTCAATCCCAATTTTGATCAAACCTTTTGAATGAAAACGTTCCTACTCACGATCTCTGCCCTGCTTTTTTCTATAATCTCGTTAGAAGCACAATCAACTGATACCCTCTATGCCGAAATTGATCTGTCCGATCCCATAAAAGCCGGTTGGTTCAATCCCGATGAAGAGATCGCCGGACTTAGAGGAGACCAGCAGCCTTTGGACTGGGGAGCTACTTTTGAAGCCATCGATACAGACGACGATAGCATCTATCAGGCAGCTATTCCTTTTTCCTTCCGATCCGACAGCCTCATCGTATCCCTCAAAATTAAAATAGACGGAACCAATAACCCTGATGATGGATGGCAGGCAGGACGAAATCACACCGTTGTCATTCACAAAAACCAGGAAAACAGCTTTTTATTTAAATGGAGTGATGAAGCCCCGACTCCTCCATCAACCATAACGGGACAAGTAGAGATATTCCGGGATTTCCCGAGCGAAGAACTGACAGACCGCGATCTTTATATTTACCTGCCACCCGGATATCAGGAAAGCCAGCTCAGCTATCCTGTTTTATACTTGCATGACGGGCAGAATTTATTTGATGCGGCAGCTGCCGGACAGGAATGGCAAGCTGATGAGGCCGCACAGGAACTGATAAAAGCCGATGAAATTGAGCCAATTATCATTGTTGGAATTGCCAGTACCACCGACCGTTTTGATGAATACACCCCCACCCGGCAGCATTGGCGGCATGAACTCACCCGGGTCGATCCGCCACTCAACACTGGGAAACTGGCTGGCTTCACCGGAACTTTCATCACTGCTGAAAATGACACACTTCGGTTCTCAGCCTCACAGGATTCTCTTTTTACCTGGATTCCCGGCGGAACTGAATGGCAATACCTTATCAAAGAATCTGATTCCGTGTACTATCAACCCCGCTCAGCTATCAACTTTCGCTTTCACGGAATGCCGGATTCACCGGTTCAAACCATCATCGCTGATAAACCTCCGGCAGGCGGCAAGGGCCATGTGTACGGAAATTTCATTCTTAATGAAGTAAAACCTTTTGTGGATGAAAACCTGCGCACGCTTCCGGGAAGTGTACATACTTCACTGGGCGGTTCGTCCCTCGGGGGACTCATCACACTCCATATCGGCTTAAAAAACCCGGATGTGTTTGGGCAACTTCTGGTAGTATCTCCTTCCATTTGGTGGGATGACCGGCGGATACTGAAGCAGGTTCAGGAATTAGAGATGCCCACCAATCAAAAGATCTGGCTGGATATGGGAACCGCCGAAGGAAATCAAGCGGTAGAAAACGCCCGAGCTATGCGGGATGCATTACTGGAGACCGGCTGGTCAGATTCGACCCTGTATTTTATGGAAGCCGAGGATGCTCCTCACAACGAACGAGCCTGGGCCGAGCGGTTTCCTGAGATGCTGAAGTACTTATACGCGAAGGATTGATCCGTCAATCTCATGACTCATCTGTATCTAAAGAATCAGATGCTTGTTTGAGCTTTTTAACAGAGTCGATATGAGTTTCAATATAACTGCTTTCCCCTTCCAGCCGGCGGAGCACTTCCTCTATCCGCACCAACTGCCGTTCTACCTGTTGCTGATAATAGGTGTGTGAAGCTTCAAACTGCTGTTCCGTAATTTCATATCGGTCATAGATCACTTGCTTCAATGAATCTGCATTCACACTGTCCTGCTTCACATTCCGCCACGTAATAATATGCTGCATATCCACCAACAGATCCACATAATTATTCTCAGAAATGAGATCAACCGGTTTCTTGGGTTGATCCGGACTGATGCAGGAGGACAGTATCCCGCCAAGAATCAAAGATCCTAAAAACAGTCCGCACAGTTTTGGTTTGAAGGTCTTCATAATGCCGAACGTGATCAGCTTGGGTCTTTGGGATTCAACGGACGCATAGTGATCTCGTTGATCAAATAGTTGTCATCGGTTTCCAGCAGGAATTTAACTGTACTTGAAATATCGGTGGTCTTCATCATATTGGGATGATTTTCCATGCCTTCGATCTTGTCAAACAGATCGGTGTTTATGGAACCCGGGAATACGGCTGTGACTTTGATACCGTCGTACCGAAGCTCCTTGAATAGAGCTTCACTAAATCCTCTCACCCCAAATTTGCTTGCGTTATAGCCCGAAATAGATGGATTTCCGAGTAAGCCTGCAATGGAAGCAATGTTGATGATGTGGCATACATTCTCGTTCTCCTTCATAACAGGAACGATCAGTCGGGTCAGGTAAAATACCCCGTTCAGGTTCACGTTGATCATATTATGCCATTCATCCAGGGAAAGGTCGTCCACGTTGTCAGAGTACATCACCCCTGCATTATTGATGAGAATATCAGGCTGATGATTACGACCAAACGTTTTGCTCACCCATTTTTCAAGGGCTTCAGGTTTTGTGATATCCATCACCACGGGGTGAAATGCGTCTCCGAGCTCAGCCTGCAGTTCATTAAGCTTATCTTTGCTGCGCGCCAGGCCGTACACTTCTGTTCCGTTGTGCACCAGCATTCTACTGAACTCCGCACCAATTCCTTTACTCGCTCCGGTTACGATGGCAATTTTCGAATCAAGATTCATTCTAAAATGGTATTTTGTTTGAAATTCTGTCTGTAAAAATACTACAAAAAGATGAGCAATATCGATTCCGATCAGTCAAAAAAAATTCTGTACCTGGATGTTGGAAATTCTTCTATAAAAGGAGCTTTCCGGCAAGGTTTGCATTGGGAGACCATTCACCCGAAAGGAGAATTCACTGCCTCCGACCTGCTCAAATGGATCGACGATCATTGCGAAAAATTCAGTGAGATCATTGTTTCCGGAGTACGAAAAGATGTGCTTGACGCTATAAAAATGAATATGAGCAAGGTGGCGTTGAGGGAAGTTACCATTAAGGATGTGCCAAGGAATCTATTGGATTACGAGACCATTAACTCCTTAGGCATCGATCGTTTTTTGGCTTGTTACGGAGCTACCGATCAGACCTCAAGATCTGTAGTTGTTATTGATGCCGGTACGGCTGTAACCATCGACTATATGGATCAGGATGATCTCTACCAAGGTGGGGTGATCGCTCCCGGGTTTTCTCACTTTATGGATATTCTGCCAGACAAAGCTCCTGCCCTTCCCGGGATTGATCTTGATATCCCCAAAATATGGCCCGGAAAAAGCACCATTGATTCTCTTAAATGGGGGCAGACCGGTTTCTACAAGATGGCACTCGAAAAGATGTTAACCAAATATGAAGAAGAGTTTGGCCATTACGAGCTATTCATCACCGGTGGAAATGGATCACTAATTGAAGCCTTGATAGACCGGGAAGCCAAGCTACGCCCCTTTTTGGTTTTTGATGGCATGGAGCGCCTGGTTAAAGCTATATCCTGATTCTCAGGCCTATTAACTGTGCACAGCAATTTTAACAAAGACGGAAAGTTCAGACCTATTTTTCCATCTGGCTGCGGATGAGCGCGTATACCATTTCAAGCGCAACTTTGTTCTTGCCTCCCCTGGGAATGATCACATCCGCATAGCGTTTGCTGGGCTCCACAAACTCAAGATGCATGGGACGTACAAATTTTTGATACTGATTCAGTACACTTTTTACCGACCGACCTCGCTCTTCAATATCGCGCTGTAGCCGACGCAGAAGCCTCACATCATCGTCTGTGTCCACATAGATCTTTACATCCATCAGCTCGCGAAGCTCGGGCTCACTGAAGATCAGAATGCCATCTACGAGGATCACCTTGGAGGGCGTGGCGGTAATAGTCTCCTCTTTGCGGGTATGTTTCTCAAAATCATAGACCGGAACTTCAACAGGATATCCTTCCGTCAGCGCTTTGATGTGTCGGATCATGAGTTCGGTTTCAAGCGAAGCCGGATGATCAAAATTCTGTTGTATGCGTTCTTCAAATGGCAAATGATCGAGTTCACGATAGTAGGAATCGTGTTCAATTCTGAGAATATTATCCTTTGCAAACTCTTGACAAATGAAATTAACTACTGTTGTTTTACCGGAGCCACTCCCCCCGGCCACACCAATTATAAGTGGGTTTGCTGACATGAAATATTAGTTTGAAGACACGTTATATGCTTGTTTCTGCTCATATTCTACTTTGTAATCCCGAATAGCTCTGAACAGGGCTGAAGCCATAATGCTTTGCCCATATTCGCTGGTTAAAAAACGTTGTTCGGCTGGATTGGTAATGAACCCCAGCTCCACCAATACCGCAGGCATCGAAGCTTCAAAAAGCACCTGGAATCCGGCTTGCTTCACCCCTCTTGATTTTCTCTGTGCCCGATTCTTGAATTGATCTTCTATCATATAGGCGATCTTTTCACTAGTTGCTATATACCCGCTGTGCGCCAATTCATATACAAGCAGGTCTTCTTCTGAAAGCTCCCGGTCTACTTCATTTTTGAATACGCTGTTCTCCCGTTTCATCACTTCAAATGCCGCATCACTTTTATGAAGTCCCAAAAAATAAACCTCTGCCCCACGTACATAGGGATTATGGAATGAATTACAATGAATAGAGACATAAAGATCGGCTTCCGCCAGGTTTGCAAAATGCCCCAGCTCCGCCAATCCCAGATAACTGTCATCTTCGCGGGTGTATACCACTTCAACATCTGGGAGATGTTCCTCAATATACTCTCCCAGTTTCAACCCAACAGCCAGGGTGATCTCTTTTTCCTGAACTCCTTTATAACCAATGGATCCGGGATCCCAGCCACCATGCCCCGGATCTATCACAATCTTATCAAAACGTAATTTATTCTTAACGTTGTTGTAGCTAGCTGATACAGGGGCAGAATCAGGTGGGTTTACGTTCAGGGCATCATCCTCAACAAGTTCCTCGTACCAGTTTATAGCCAGAAACTGCTGGGCATATCTTTCCAGCTCAATCTGCGAGGAGTTTTCAAGGTTCACTAAAATGTCTTTCCCGTTCTGATCAAAGTAGGCATTGGATTTCAGATAGATATTCTCATCGAGGTAGATATCCACTCCGTACCCGTACTTTAACTTATAAAGCCGCACCTCTTGCAAAATATTACTCTGTTCGGGAAGGGTGATGCCGGTAGTATCGATATTCTCACCATATAAAGTCATCTGGATGAGATCGGGGGCAGGCTGTATGATCTCAAAAGAATCAACCGGAGCTGAAAGATGATAACGCATTACATAACCATTACCGTCGCTGCGGGGTGTGTTAGAAACTCTATGCAGATCCGTGGTTTGTGCAAAACCGTATACAAATGGGCACAAAAGCAAAACAAGCACACCAAGGACTCGAAGTGATAAAGAAGTGCGCATTTTACGCCGTTGTTTATTAAACATTATAGCCTTTGTAGATGATGGTTTAAATGTAAGATATTCTATTAACCATTGAAAGAGTTCAAAAAAAAGGATAAAGTAGCCTGAATGTTTTGAAATAACTTTCGCTTACGACCATTTGTATATTTGTTCTTAAAAAAATGGTTCAGCTTTTGCTAATAATAGGACGTGTTCATGAATTATGAGTTTTCCAGGGAAGAAATTTTAAGCCGGCTTCAAAAAGAAGTTTTTTCAAATTTTCAGGACTACCTGCGGCAAACCGTTTCTGAGGAAACAAACAGAATGGATGAGCTTCTTCAGAAAACGAATGAAGCCATTAATGCAGGACAGACCGACCAAGCCTTAAAGAAGCTTATAGAAACTGTAAGCATCTGGTTTGCAGCTTCAGAAAAAGAGCTTGATGATGAGTCTGAGGATGCACCTTCTCTCCCCTGGCTACAACATCTTGACACGCTCACTTCAGAGCTTGAAGAACACATCCATCTTCCACAACAGGAAGAACGATTCCGCGCGATCTCAACGGATTCTCCTTTCATTAAGACCGGAAAGCTGGTAAAGCGATTGGGTCGTGGCTCTCAAAAGATCGGACATGCCGTTGGTTCTATTTTCAAACAGGGAAGTGCTGAAGACCCTGTTTGGCGACAGGATGTGCCCTTGCGAAATCTAATTCAATTTTATCTGCTGGAAGCTTATAAACCCATGCAAAACTGGGAGCATCAGTATCACAAGCTTCAGGCAGAAGTACTTTTAGAAACCGATGCCTGGACCCTTCACTCCAGTGGGTTGATACATCATACACCTGCTGAAAAAACGGAAACCCACTCGGATGGGGAACCCAACAACGAAGCCCAAGAACCTCTTCCCGAAACTGAACCCGATCAGATCCCGGATCAGGAGGATATGGAGATCTTTTTTGAAGAAGCAGTAAAGGAACTCCAGGCAATTCACAAAAAGTTTGAGAATGCCCTGCAAGATCAAATGCAGACTATTATTGAAAGGGTTACCTCTGCCCTTTCAACAACCGGTACCATCGAGACATCGGCTTCTGATTTTGACCAGCAGGTGATAGTGAATAAAAAACAGCTGGTAGTTACCGAAACGGGTAACCACGATAAAAAATGGTTGGAGATACTGACGGCACTGCTCAACCGATGCCGGCTTTCCATAGATTTTATTGAACTGTACAAGCAGTCCAAAGAGCGTATGGATGGGTTCAGTACCTCCCTGGATGAGTTTTTTACACAGAATTTTGAAACGCCGGCACAAACGCTTTTACAACAGCTGGAATCGGCCCGGGAGATCTTTGAGGATCTGGAATCTGAAAAGAAAACCAAGAAACAAATACAAGAGCTCAGTCAGCAGCATCAGCAGGAGATGACCGAGCATATCGAAAACAACCTAACCAAGCCCATTGGTGAGCTTATTCAAGATGCTGTACTGGGTACCAAGCTTGAACGATTTACCTCTGCCATTCCCGAGTGGACCAAAAATCAGCGCGAAAAAGCCATTTTGGTCGAATCACTGGACCTGACAAAATCACCTCCCACTTTTGAACTCGAGGAAGTGGACTGGCAGTCGCTGGTGCATCGTGTTCTCAATAATCAGATCGCCAAAGTATTTGTACCCAAAGAAGTTAAACCGGAAGAATTTTTATCCGGAGTAAGCACTGATATTCAGGAAATAGCTCAGATCATTCTCACTAATATCGAAATTGCTGAGGAGGTCAAAACATCTGATGAGGAAGATCCCCTTCAGGTTGCCAAAGAAGGAATGGAACGAGCAAAGGGAAAGCTTGAGGAAGTGATCGGAAAAGTTTCTTCCAAGAACTCAGAATTGCAAAACCGTTTAACCGAAAAGAAGCAGACCTCTTTCTCTAAACTGGCCAAACTGCTCGATAAACAGAATGTAAATGAAGTACGGCTGGCCGGAGCCCAATATATTGCTAAAGAAACTGCCGTTGACTGGAAAATAAAATTCCAGGTAAAATGGGCAAAAGTTAAGGAGAAAGGCGAGCTATTTTCACGGTTCCTGTGGAAAAAGCTGAAATCGTATTACGAGGTGGTTTCAAAGTTTCTGGGTTTTGCCGAGAAGGAAAAACTGGAGGGCGATACCACCGATCTGGCCACTTTTTTATCCGAGACTGATGAACAAATAGCCGGTTTGCCTTTCATCTACAGACGCCTTTTTGATTTCAATAAAGAAGTTGAAGACCGTTTCTACATTCGTAAACCCGAACAATTTGACCGGATTAAGAAAGGATACGAACTGTGGCAGAATAACTTTCCTTCATCCTTCTCTATTGTGGGAGAAAGGGGCAGTGGAAAAACCTTATTCATTCGATTACTTATGAATGAAGTGCTTACCAAGCATGATGTGATCGAGATCAATTTCCCTGATACCATATGGAAGCCAGAGGATGTTGTAGCCAACATTTCAAAAGGACTAAAAATTGATGATGCTGAAACCTTTGAAGATCTTATCGCTGCCATAAAACGGAAAAAGAAAAGGGTTGTGGTGATCCTTGAGAATGTTCAGAACTGTTTTATCCGAAATTTATCTGGTTTTGATGCCATGGAGCAGTTGTTGCTTCTGATATCCGAAACCAATAAAGAGATTCTCTGGATCGCAAGCAGCACCCGCTATGGCTGGCTCTACCTCGACAAAGTATTAAATGTGGTAGACTACTTTACCCATGCTGTGGAAACCGATAATCTTACAGCACAGCAAATTGAGGAACTCGTCCTGAAAAGACATCGTGCCAGTGGGTATCAGCTTAAGTTCTTAGCAGATGAAGCCGCAAAAAATAACCGCAGCTATAAGAAGCATCTCGATGATGAAGAAAAATCACAAGAATACCTGAAAGGTCGCTATTTCGAGAAACTGGCAAAGATGTCGGAAGGAAATTCATCTGTAGCTATGATTTACTGGATTCGGTCCATCAAAGAACATGATGACACTCATTTCTACATCAATCCATTTGAGTTTGGCGCCGTAAACAGGATCCAGCAGCTGGACAGTAACGAACTTTTTGCGCTCGCTGCCTTCATTCTTCACGATACGATGACTGCAGATGAGCTTTCTATGACCATACATCAATCCAAGCGAGAGAGTATGTTGCTGGCGTCTCGACTCAGTTCTCAATCCATTTTAGTTGAAGGCGAATATGGTTTTTCCATTAATCAGCTTATTTACCGGCAAATTGCCCGGGCACTTAAAGAAGCAAACTTCATACATTAAACATTATGCATACACTTAAAAAACCTTTCGTTTTGCTCGTATTTGTGCTGATGTTTAGTGCAATAACAGTCCCTGCCTCAGCTTTCCAAAATGCAGCCGCTGATAGTGCTACATCTCAGGATACCAGCATGGTACAACGTATTGACTCCCTGATCAATGCCAGGCTTACCCAGCTCGACTCCCTCACCAAAGAACTCGAAAATAAACTGGCGGGCAAAGATTCCACCGCTACAGATACCGCAGCAGTAAAAGGGGAAACTGAACAAGCCCTGGCTCAGCTCGAAGAAGTCATTTCCTGGCGGAAGGTTATTTTGGTTATCATTTTCTTCATCATAGCTTACTATTCCACCGTATTTATTGGAAAGATCCTAGATAATTTTTCCGAGCGTATATCGAAGTACCGGCTTAAAATAAAACGGATGGTTCCAATTGTCCGTGTCATCATATGGACTTTGGCCATCTACATAGCCATTGCAGGTATTATTCAGCCTCCATATGCCACCGTTATCACGGTAATGGCTTCAGTGGGTATTGCCGTGGGTTTGGCTTCTCAAGATGTACTGAAGAACTTATTCGGCGGTATCATGCTTATTCTTGACCGCCCATTTCAGGTTGGTGATAAGATCCAGTTTGCCGAGCATTATGGCGAAGTTCAGCAAATAGGACTTCGTTCCAGCCGCATTGTAACCCCCGGCGACTCTGTTGTCACGATTCCAAATGGGGAACTGATCCGAACGGCTGTTTCCAATGCCAATTCCGGTGCTCTCGACTGCCTGGTAGTCACCAATATTTACCTGCCTGCCAATTGTCCGGTTGAGGAAGTGAAAGAGATCGCATACAAAGCAGTTGTGTCTTCACGGTTTGTATTTCTGAAGAAACCCATAAGTATTATGACCGAAAATGAGATGCACGAACGGCGCTTCATCCTAAAACTGAAAGTGAAAGCATATGTACTCGACATTCGATACGAGTTTCCATTCCAGAGTGATGTAACGGAGCTTATACTTTCAGAATTGAGCCGTCGAGGATTGGTATCAGATGAAGGTTTTCATGCCAAGATAGCTGAATAGAGCGAAACAGCATTTCATTTACTTATTAAACACTGCAGCAGTTTTTATTCAGATCTCTTTCCTGCAAGAACCACCTGAAGATCCATCAGGTTATTACCGGTAGGGTTTGTTTTGATGAGCGTTTCCATTTGCTCGTGAAAATGATACGAATCGTATGCTTGAAGATAGTTTTCCGGTTCCAGCTTTTGTTTGCGTGCAGCAAGTGTGGTTTTGGAATTTACGATAGCTCCGGCTGCATCAGTGGGACCATCTACTCCATCTGTAGCAAAACTGAGTAACGAGATCGGGTGCTGTCCCTCAATAGAAATGGCAGCCGTCAAAGCTAAATGCTGATTTCGCCCCCCTTTTCCACTCCCACTTACATTCACCATGCTTTCCCCAAAATAAACCAATGCCGCCGGTGCATTCACCGCTCCCTTTTTGCCCAATACTGAAATGGCATCCCCACACAACTTCTTCGATATTTTATGGGTTTCCATATCGTAAGCCTGCCCAGCTACCTTTACGTTGAAATCATTCTCGCCCAGCCAGGCTCCTACATTATCGGCTAAGATCTTTGCGCCGGATATCACCCGCAGCTGATGCTTTTCCCATACTTCCTCCCCTTTTTGAGGATTTTCAGTAATATCACCATGCATGCCTTTTGAGATATGGATCCGTACAGAATGAGAAACCTGGTCCCAAAGCTGATATTTCTTTAAGACATGAAATGCATCCCGAAATCTAGTTGAGTCGGCCACAGTTGGTCCACTGCCTACTACATCCACATCATCACCGGGGACGTCGGAAAGGATCAGGGAAACCAACCGATGATCTGAAAACAATTTGCCAAACTTCCCGCCGCCTGTATCCGAAATGTGTTTCCGAACGGCATTAATTTCGTGGATGGATGCTCCCGAATTCAAAAGCAATTCATAGGTGTTGCGAAACTCGTCCATCTCAATTCCAGATGAAGGAATACAGAATAACGCCGACGCACCTCCCGAAAGGCAAAATAAAACCGTATCCGTTTCAGGAATATTCGCAGCAAGCTGACAAAGCTCATAACTGGCTGATACCGAATTTTCATCCGGGTAGGGATGGGCGCCTTCAAACACTTGTATCCTGTCAAGTTCGCGAGTGCTTTCAGGGGCAACGATCATTCCATCCCTGATAGCATCACCGAAAAGATCCTCCAGCTGTTTCGCCATCTCAACCGATGCCTTTCCGGCTCCCAGCACCCATACTTTACCCTCAATATCAAGATCGGCAATAACGTCTTTCAGGTTTAGATCAAACAGAGTCCCTGAGGTAATTTCATCAACCAATTCATGTAATACCGCCTGGTGGTTATCAAGATCTTTGCTCATTAACAGTACGCTTTTGTAAGGTGAATGCAAGTGGAACCAAGCCCAGCGAACAAAGTGGATTCAAATATCGAATGGTGAAATCGGTCAGTGAAATAAATTGTAAGCTGATCAGGTTCGTGAATGCTAAAAATACAATGGATAACAACCCTGTTGCAAGCTGAATAAGTATCAAATATCCATAATACTTACGTTCTGCCTTTATCATTATCAATCCAATGCAAGCCAATAAAAAGTGAAGGCCGAATGATACCGTAAAGTAGATCTCTTCAATTCCGATGTCTTCTTCTATCAACAGGTGGTTGGAGACCGTTTTGGCATCTCCGGCAAAAGAAAAACCGGGTTGTGCTTGTACTACATATTCAGCCACAGGTTGATATACAGCCTCATTGATCAACCCCCGGGCGGGTCTCAATAGCACAAAATATCCCACAATAATTATCAGGATCAGCCCCGAACGTATCCCGATCTCACGCATGTGCGGTTTGTTTTTTAGGGGTGAAATTCATGTCTGCAAAATTCACCCAGATCATCCACAGTAAGAAGATCACGATATAGAAAATGGCGGTTGTGGAATAGTCGTGGGTGAAATCAAAGAACTGTGGCCAATAAGCTTGTGTGAGTACAAGCGTGATCACCCGCAGGATATTGATCAGATAAATGATACCGATGCCGGCCACACAAAAGCTGATCCGGTTTTTTATATCTCCGGGATAGGATAGGATGAAGCCAATGAACAAGCCCATAGCTGCAATGCCATTACAGCCATCTACGATCTCGATGCCGGGGAATTCTCCAATGCCAATAATTCGATTGACGGTAAACACATCAACCCCGAAAACTTCTAACATTCCGGCACTCACTCCAATAATATTCAGCGAAAGCCATTCATCCAGCGAGCCATCGGGCAGCAGCCATAATTCGTAGAGCATGTACCAGATCACAAATATGGCCAGCGCCTTAAGAACAAAAGCTACAACAGGAGATTTCAAGTCCATTCCACTATTCCTTTTTTATTGATTAGAATTCCTAAAATACATGCTTTTAGTTTTTTAAAAACCAATTTCTTTTGAATGATATAAACTGACCTTGATACTAACGAGAGCTCGAAAATACCCTTTGATATGCTCCCATCTCTAAGCCGTAAAAAACCTTTTCATAAAAAAAGCGACTCACTGAGCCGCTTCATATAGTAGTTTCGTAAATGTTACTTAATGGATTGATAATGCCCGGAATTAATCACCGGCCATTTTCATCAATTTGTCGTAGGCCTCTTGTGAGCGTTCCAGCAGATCTTCCAGCTCTTCCGGAAAAGGATCATTCTTGGATTTATAAGCTCGAAATCCTGTAGACCGGTGCACGTTGTGATACCAGTATTTGGCCCAAACGCCATCTTCTTTGCGGGGGCCTGCAGGCCATTTCAACATACCTTCATCAAAAGGGATGCCGAGTGTACCACATAATTCCCGTAATCGAGACTGCGGATATTGAAGAATATCTTTGGCATCCACGATCAGCGGTTTTTTCCCCACTGCTTTCAGATATTTCGCCACTTCCAGATGCTTTTCGTAGCCTACATCCTGCATAGTTGGGTTCTTCACCTGTTTGGCGTACGATGGCAACATATCTTTTGGAGGCCGTGTCAGAATTATGTTGGTGGTCTCCTCCATAAAACTCCAGTCCAGGTTCACCAGGTGATGAGTCATATTTTTTATAAATACGATAGGAGTATCATAATCTCCAAGAAAGATCTCATCTACTACTTTTTGCCCGTCATTCTCCTGGCTGGCCAATACTTCATCAGCGCCGGGATGATATTCACTGGCATCGGTATTTGCCAGATAATGAGCATAAAGTGGTTCATCAAACACGGTTGTATCCTGCCGTTGGGCAAATGAGTACATCAGCGCTGTTGAAATGTTACGTGGACCACTCCACAAACAAATTCGTTTTGTCTTTAACATGTATTTTATCTTTGGTTTTGTTGAAGGTCATTTGGATGGCTTCACTTTCAGTTTCGGTTCTAACATCAGCTCATCAAAAAGACGGTTCTCATTAATAATTAAGCTTTTAATTTGGCAGACTCTGTTTCAATCGCCTGCTCGTACAAGTTTTGTAAGCGTTTTGTAACGGGTCCGGGTACTTGTTCCGCAAGAATCCTGCCATCTACTGCTGTGACAGGGGTCAGTCCGCCAAAACTACCGGTTACAAAGGCCTCATCGGCTCCATATACATCATATAGCGAAAAATTCTTTTGATGACATGGTATTCCAACAGCCTCACAAACTTCGATCACTTTACCGCGGGTAATGCCATTCATACAATACTGACCGGTGGAGGTCCATACCTCTGAATCCTTCACCATAAAAAAATTAGTAGCATTACAGGTTGACACAAAACCGTTTACATCCAGCATCAAAGCCTCATCGGCACCGGCCTCCAACGCCTGTATGAGCGCCTGAACTTCGTGCAATTTACTGTGACAGTTTAGCCTTGGGTCCAAATAATCGGGGGAACCGCGGCGAACGGTGCTGGTGAATAATTTCACCCCGCGGTCACGGCTTTCAGGGTCGGCCTTCTTGTATTCAGCTATGATCACCAAATTAGGGCCACTTATGGTCAATCGCGGATCCTGAGACGGCGTCTTTTTAATGCCACGGGTAAACATCACCCTGATATGGACGCCATCTTCCATCTCATTGGCATCGAGTGTTTTCCGAACGGCCTGGGTGATCTCATCGCGGCTCATTCCCAGATCCATACCAACAGCTTTGGCTCCCTGAAAGAGACGGTCATAATGTTCCTTCAGAAAAACCAACACTCCCTTATGGAGACGAAAGCCTTCCCAGACGCCATCACCTACCAGGTAACCGCTGTCAAAAACGGATATTTTAGCGTCCTTCCGGGGCAACAGTTCCCCGTTTACATAGATCAAAATGTCATCGTTTCGCGGATCTTCCACCGCATTATGTGTACCGTGCGTCATAGTCTGTTTTGTAGTGATTGCACCCAAATAAAAGAAAATAATAACACGGTTGCGAATTTCTTTATTTAACGGCGATAAAAGGGGATTTACAGACTAAATACACCCAAATTCAGAATAAAGCTGAGTCAAACCTCCTCAAAGGTACAGCGTTAAAAAGCTCTCTTTTTCTGGAAGGAATACCAAGGCCTCATCATTTCAAGAATCCAGGTACTGTCGGATAGAATCACGAAGCTGTAAAAATGTTTTTTTGAAAAGTTCCTCATCTTCTTCCAGCAAGGTGACCCGGAATCCCAACAGCTCTGAACAGAACGAAGAGATGGGAACCACACAAATACCTGTTGCACCAAGCAGGTAATAGACAAACCGAAAATCTAAAGAAACGCCTTCCACCCACTGTTCAACTTGTTTTTGAATGGCCGGACTTTCGAGCTCAAGGGTTTGATCTGCTTCCAGTACTCCGGGTTTAAATACGATGGTGTTATAGAAAGCCCCGAATGTTTCATTGAACATAAGCTCAGGGATCTCAGCAAGAGTATCGGTGATAAAACGACTTCGCCAGCCTATTTTTTCATTCAGTTTTTGCCGGTATTCACCATATCGAGCGTCATCCATGATCTTCGGGATCGCCATTTGAGGTAAGGTCGTAGAACAAACCTCGATCATCTTGGCATCATCCATAGCTTTACAAAACTGATCGAACTCCGGATTCTCACCCCTGTTGTAGCACTCGATCCACCCGCAGCGAGCTCCGGGCCAGGGCAACTCTTTGGAAATTCCTTTCATGGCAATCCCAGGTACCTCATCACCTAATACTTCTGCAAGAGCATAGGCCCGAGCCCCGTTATAAGTAATGTGATGGTAGATCTCATCCGAGATCAGCATCAGGTCAAACTCCCGGGCCAGCTCCACAATTTCATCCAGGATTTCTTTGGGATACACCATGCCTGTAGGGTTATCCGGGTTGATGAGCAAAATGGCTAACACGTTCGGGTTGAACTCTACTTTATTTCGCAGATCTTGCATATCCGGATACCAATTGTTGGCCGGATCCAGCTTATACGTTAAGGGATGATGATTCGCGTGTGCTGCTTCAGCAGAAGAATGAGTGGAATAGGCCGGTGAAGGTCCAATTACCCGCGATGTGGTATCCAGGTAATGATACAGGGTTGAAATGGCATCACCCAAACCGTTGAAGAAAAGGATGTCTTCGGCTGTGATCTGAGCTCCGCCCTTACTGTTATTCTGCTGAGCCAAAAACGAACGCGTTTCCGGAATACCTTTGGAATCGCAGTACCCATAGGATTTATCTGTACCTGCCAGTTCCTGAACGATCTCTTTCATCCAGACGGGAACCCTGGCATTTTTTTGAATGGGATCACCAATGTTTTCCCAGGTTATTTCTAATCCTTCTTTCTGAAGAATGTTGGCCTTTTTTACGATCTCACGAATTTCGTAACTGAGCTCTTTGGCTCCTTCGTGTAGCAGCTTCTGTCGCATATTTCTGTATGTGAATGAGTGAGTTCACACAAAGAAAAGCATTTCTGAAGCTTGGGCAAAATGGAAATAGAGTACTACTGGCTCAAGCGTCCGCTTGGACCTATGTTGAATTTAGTATTTCAGTCTTAATCCAGAACCGCACAAGCGGACGCTTGCGCTAGTTATTATTGTTGAATCATTCCTCAAAAACCAGCGCATCAGGGTTGGCACCGAGTTCTTTCAGATACTTCATCATAGCATCATTGAACGGCCCTGGCCCACATACGTAGAATGGCTGATCAAAATCATCTATTTGAGATTTCAGGAAGTCTTTGTCTGCAAAGCCATCCAGAAAGATGTGATCTCCTTCCGGTTCTTCATCGGTAATGGCATTGATGAAATTATCACCAAGTATCTCTTCAAATTCTTCTTTCAGAATGATATCCTTCTCGGTCTTATTGGAAAAAATAAGCTTATTGTTACCGATCTCACCGTTCTCATGCAGGTCTCTGAAAATGGCAATGAATGGTGTCACACCAGCTCCCCCGGCCAAAAACACTCCTTCACCATCATACTGAATGGTGCCCCATGGTTCGTCCAGTATCAGGGAATCTCCCTTTTTTAGCTTACCGATCTGCTCTGTTACCCCATCGTGTTCCGGGTAGATCTTGATCACAAATTGCAGATACTCATCGTCATTCAGGGAGGTAAATGTAAATGGCCGTTTTTCCTCTCTCCAGCCTTCCTTGTCGATGGCGACCTCGGTAGCCTGACCGGGTTCAAATTCATAGCCATCGGGTTTTTCGAGGGTGAATTGTTTTACGTCGTGCGTTACATCTTGTACATCAATAATTCTGAGTGTATGTGCCATAATTGTATCCGTTTATGTTACCTTTGTTTGTTCAGGATACAAGTATTGGCTTTATATCATTCCGAAATAACTGCCTGGCAGGGCATCAGTCATCCAAAAAAACTTAAAATACATGGCCGGCCGACCCGCTTCTTTCTACCGGGGTAAAACGGATCCTGTAGATAGCACCTTCATCAGTCTGCCAGAAGTTGAATTCTCCTTCGATCTGAGATATCAGAACATCCAACAACGTTTTTCCTAATGATGTGGATCTTTCCTGATAGGTCTTAATGGAGCTGCCGTCGCCATTATCCTCTAAGGTGATCAGCACGTCATCTCCCTGTTTATCCAATCCGATCTTAATCTGTCCCTTTGATCTTCCATTAAACCCAAATTTCATTGAATTCATGAGCAGCTCGTCGATCATCAGCCCCACAGGTATAGCCTGATTTATATTCAGGTCAATATCTTCAACTTCGGTGATAAAGCGAATTTCCTGTTCCTGATTCTTAACCAGTTCCTGGATCTTCCGCACCAGCCGCTCAATATATTCGTTGAAAGAGATCTGCGTAAACTGATCCGACTGATATAACATCTCATGCACCTCAGCGATGGCTTTAATACGCATCTGACTGCTGTGCACAAATTCCTCAATGGTGGTTTCCTCATCTTTGTGATACAAATTCAGCTCCAGCAGTGCTGAGATAATTGCCAGATTATTTTTTACACGGTGGTGGATCTCCGAAAGCAACACCTCCTTTTCCTCCAGTGATTCCGAAAGCTCTTTCTCTGCTTGGTCACATCATCCTGTATGGCAATAAACCCATTCAGGTTTCCTTTTTTATCCACAATAGGATTTGTGGAATAGCTGATGTAGATCTCTTCTCCCTGCTTAGTCTTATTTATCATTTCGCCCTTCACCACTTCTTTACTAAGCAATGTTTCCCAATACTCCCGGTAGAATTCCCCCCCATACCTACCGGATTTTATGATCTGAGGAGTTTCGCCCATGATCTCATCTAAACTATATCCATACTTTTTCTGGAAAGCTTTATTAGCATATTCAATGCGTCCCTCCGTATCTGTGATGAGGATCATATTTGGGGAATTTTCGATTCCCAGCTTAAACTTCATCAGTTCTTTCTGGGCCGTTACCCTTTCGGAAATATCGTGCACAATAGAATAGAGAAAATACTTTTCGTCGATAAAGATCATCCCGGAATACACCTCAACATCGCGGATCTCGCCATTCGCCAGACGGTGCTTAAAGTGAAACAGGCTTCGGTTCTCTTTACGAGCCCTTTCCATTTCTTCTCGTACTTTATCGGCCGGCAGAATGTTGATATCGCTGATCTTCATTTGGGTGATCTCTTCCTTCGTCCACCCATAATATTTGATCGCTGCTGAGTTGGCATTATAAATGCTCCCGTCATCAGCATCAATTAACATCATCACGCTTTGGTTTTGCTCAAAAAGGGTGCGGTACCGCTCTTCACTTTGGGCGATCTTTTTCTCTGCCTCATACCGCTCTGTGATATCTTCGAGCATGGTTATACCGCCCGTAAGCTCACCATTATTATTGTAATCTGGATGAAATTCAGCCCTGACAGGCAATCTTTTTCCAGAAGTAATGGACGTATACTGACCTTCATATTTTGTACTCTTGCCTTGCAGGGCCTCCACCATTCCCTGCTTCACCTCTTCATTCTCAAGATTGAAAATGTTCAGACCAAGTAGATTTTCCCTTGAAGTGCCCAGGATACGTATAAACATTTCGTTACTTGCATCTATGATTCCTTCCTGATCAAAATGAATAATACCAATTGGAGCCTTTTCAAAGATCTGCTGATATAAGCCAGCGTCCTTTTTCGCTGCTTTCTTTGAATTTTTGATCTGATCTTTCAGATCTTCTGTTATTGATCTTAATTCCCGAACCTTGGCAAGAGATGAGCTATTGTGAAACTCGGTGGACAGTGCATCCAGTTTTTCTTCGAGCATACTCAAAGTTTGAGAAAGTTGATCAGATGTTCTCATAGTTTATTTACGACCTTTATGTCCCATAACTGAACAGATACTACCCGTTTTGTATGAAGATAATATGTATTACAGATTTCTCACTCTTAATACCGTTCCTGTATTATTTTTTCAAGGAACTCTTTGATTAAAATTTCTTTAGATTTTTATAAGCTCTTTTCTGCACCTGTTTCTGGAAGAAAGGCATCCAGCCCAACAACATCCCGGTTGCCCCAAAAGCCTGTCTGCTCCATCGATAAAAGCGAAAATCATCGCGGTGCCGCAGGATCAAACCATCCTTGAATTTGAATTTAGCTTCGATCTCATTGTGAACTTTGCGGCTTGTAATAGAAAAAAGATAGCTTGCCTCCACCCGAGCCCTCCCTCGGTTTTCATCTGCATCAAGAACTTCAAAATCCAGCTCAAATTCCCGGGCGCCACTGCACAACATCCCCCACATTGCTCCAATTTCCTCTTTTGAAGATAGCTGAAATACCGGGTCCTGAAAGGTCGCTTCGGAGTGGTAGCAACTCATCATAGTTTCTGCATCCAGATCCTGAAGACCAGTGTACAGTTTTTGGATACAGGCTTTGTTTTCATTCATTGATCTGCGGTTTTATTACAAGTTTATGACAATCCCAATTATTTGTAAGAATTCCGGTTTCCCAGGTCATAAAATTCCCATAAACGCGGGTGCTATAGGTTCCCTTTTAGTGACTTATATCTGCTTAGAAAACTTCATCACTCGAAACCGGATCTCACTTTATGGCTCAATAATCCGACTCCCATCACCACCAAACTTCCGGCTAAGGTATACAGTGGCCAGGCGATGGCAAGTCCGTCTCCCGGCAATATATTTTGAATGGGACCTTGTACCATAAACAGCAGGGAGATCAACCCACAGAAAAAACCGGTGATGGCATCGGTCTTATTGGGTTTGGTGAAGAACATCCCCAGCAGAAAAGCACCTAGCAAGCCGCCATAGGTGTACGATGCGATTCCCAACCCTAATTCTACGATAGCCGGACGTTCTCCCCCTTGTAGTTGCAATACCGCAAAAAAGATAGCAGAAACGCTTAATATCACTCCCCAGCCCATAGTGAAATTTCTGGACATGGAAAGGTCCTGTGCATCGGAGTTGGATTTCCCAAAATAGGGTTTGTAAAGATCGTAGATGGTGGATGACGCCAGCGAGTTCAGGGAGGAACTTAGACTACTCATAGCCGCTGCAAACAGTGCTGCTACGATGAGCCCGGAAACTCCAACCGGCAGTTCTTGTACAATGAATTTGGCGAAGATCTCGTCGGTGGTGGCAAGACCGAGTGCTTCGGCTGGAAGTCCTTCATAGAACATGAAAAGCAGCAGCCCAACTCCCAAAAATAATCCAAATTGAAGCATGGCAACGATTCCGCTCCAGATCATGGCCTTTTGCCCGGACCTGAGATCGCGGGTAGCCAACACGCGTTGTACCAAGAGCTGATCGGTTCCATGAGAAGCCAGCGAAAAGACGGCCCCTCCTACTATTGCTGTGATCAATGTGTAAGGCTGAGCGATGAAATCCCGGAAATTCATATCAAAACCAAGGTTGATGATCTGCAGCTTTTCAGTGGGAAGTTCAAATCCTGTGGGCAGGTTTCCGATCATCACCCCAATGGCGATGAACGCACCGCCGATGTACACGATCATCTGTACAAAATCCATCCAAACCACGGCTTTGATGCCACCAAAAAAAGTATAGACAAGGGTGATGGAAGTGATCACCACAATGGATAGCGCGTACAATTCCAGGTCTCCCCAACCGGCAAAAGCCCCGCCCAATCTCAAGATGATAGCCAGGGGGATGGCGGTGGCAAAAAGACGAACGCCATCGGCCAGCAGCCGCGTGATCAGGAAGGTAGAACTGGCGGCATTGCGCATCACACTTCCAAACCGGTGCTCCAGAAAGGTATAGGCCGTTTGGAGGTCGCCTTCATAGTATTTAGGCAAAAAGTAGAGTGCTACGATCACCCGGCCGATCACATACCCCACGGTGATCTGCAAAAAGGTGAGATTACCGCCATAGGCCACTGCGGGAATACTGATGAAGGTGAGCGTGCTGGTTTCGGTGGCTACAATGGAAAACAGTACGGCCCACCAGGGAATGCCATCACCACCTAAAAAATAATCTTTAGTGGAAGTCTGTTTTCCGGATGCCCGCAATCCTAAAAAGGCTACCCCAACCAGGTAGACAATGATCACCAAATAATCTATATAGGAAAATTCCACACTATTACACTAAGATTAACAGTCCCAAAGAAGAACGCAGTTGGGGGCGTGAATGTCAATGAGTGGTGTGAAGTAGTAATGAGTTTTGTCGTCCTTGCGAATGTTGGAATGGAACACAGAATAAGCAGATTGAGCAGATCTTCACTGATTACTATTTACGTTGAAATCTTTAAAACTAAAATTAGTATTTAAGATACAACTCCAGAGAAGTATCATCACTTCAGTACTTCTTAAATACAACAAATTTAAATCTTTACTACCCAAGAAATTCCACAAACTTCTGAATGGCTCTGCCGCGGTGGGAGATCTTGTTTTTTGTTTCGCTGTCTAATTCTGCAAAGGTTTTTTCGTAACCATCTGGACGAAAAACAGGATCGTAGCCAAAACCGCCACTTCCCCTTTTTTCTGTAATGATCTCGCCCTTACAAACACCTTCGAAGGTAAACTCCTCAGCTCCATTCACCAAGGCCACAACCGTCCGAAATTGGGCTTTCCGGGTAGTGGCATTCTTTAACTCCACAAGCAGCTTATCCACATTATCCTGATAGGAAGCATTTTTGCCTGCATAACGCGCCGAGTACACCCCGGGGGCGCCATCCAATGCTTCTACTTCCAGGCCGGTATCATCCGAAAGAGCTGGAAGACCAGTTTCAGACGCCACATATCGGGCTTTTTTAAGCGCATTCCCCTGAAGGGTCTCCTTGTCTTCCACCACTTCTTCAAGCTCAGCAAAATCCTGTGTGGAAAGTACTTCAATTCCAAGCGGTTGCAGGATCTGCTGCATCTCCTGAATTTTATGAGGATTTCGGGATGCTATGACCAGCTGCTTTAAATTCATGGCGTAATTCTGGGGAAAAATTTATAGAACAAGTTTATGCCACTTCCGATCGTGAGCAAAGCATTCAGTGCGGTAAACACAGGGTCGCCAGTCATTACAGAATAAATGGTAAGCATCAAACTTGATGAAAAATACATGATGATAAATGCGAGATTCATCTGTGTGTTTCCCGCTTTAATGGTGTCAATGGTCTGGGGGATCCAGGCTGCTACCAATACACCAAAACCGGCCCAACCTAAAATTTCTATTCCTGTCATAAATCTATTATTTCAATTCGTGTAAGAGTTCTTGTACTTCGTGCCATTTCAATCTTGGCCCGTATTGTGATACGATTTTTGAACCTGCAAGACTGGCCAGTTTTCCGGAATTGGCAAACCCAAGTCCATTGGTGACACCATATAAAAAAGCTCCGGCAAACATATCGCCCGCGCCGTTGGTGTCCACTGCGTTCACTTCATAAGGTTCAATATCGATGAAGGTATCTCCATCATATATCATGGCTCCGTTTTTGCCCTGAGTGATCACAAATCGCTTTGCTTCTTGCTTAAGAGCTTCACGCGCTTCCATCAGATCCTCTTTCTCCGTAAAGGCTTTGGCTTCCTGTTCGTTGCAAAATAACAGATCCACCGAGGCACCGATCACTTCTCTGAAATTATCCTTAAACGCTTCCACGATCGATGGGTCAGAAAGAGTGAGCGCCGTTTTGATGTTATTCTCTTCAGCGATCTTCTTGGTGTGCTTAAGAGCTTCCAAACCTCCTGCAGCCGCTACCAGGTATCCTTCCAGATACACGTATTCTGAATCTTTGATGGCCCGCTCATCCACTTCATTCTTAGATAATCCGGATGAGATCCCAAGATAGGTGTTCATGGTTCGGTCGGCATCATCTGTGATCATCACCAGGCATTTCCCGGTCACTCCTTCTTCCCGGTCCTGCCGGTCAAAATTGGTGGGAATTCCTGCATCCTCCATATCCTTCAGGTAAAAATCACCAAATTCGTCGCTGGCTACTTTACAGGAATAGAAAGCTTTTCCTCCAAACTGGGAAATAGCGATCACGGTGTTGGCCGCTGAACCACCTGACTTCTTTTTGGTATCGTTATGATTGATGGCAGAAATGAGCCGGTGTTGTGTGTCTTCGTCCACCAACGTCATCAGCCCTTTCTTGACCTCATGTTCTTTCAAAAAATCGAGATCGACCTGGAACTCCAAATCCACAAGTGCGTTCCCGATACCGTATACATTGTATTTTTTACTCATATTGTTTTTTCGCCACGAATGCTCCTGAAATTGCGTGTATTTTTAGGAACTTTTTCGTGATCTGTTGATCTCTTTATGCTGAAAATTTTGAGCATCAAAAGTACGGACACTTCATGAGCTTTGAAAATTCTTTGAAATGGTTGAATGCTGTTTTAAGTTAGCGCCCCAAACAAAATAAGTATGTCTACATTTGAGCATTATTTAAAGGATAAACTCCAGCGATCTCTGCCCGGAAGGTCTGCCCAGCAAAAAATGGAACCACATCCTGAAAATGGAAGTAACAGCCCTCGCAATTACGAACCGGCCCACGATGATTTCCGAAACAGCAGCGTACTCGTTCCCCTTATTGCATGGGGTGATAAGCTTGAGGTTTTATTCACTCTTCGAACTCAGTCCATCAACCATGGCGGGCAGCTAAGCTTTCCCGGTGGTGGCAAAGAAGGTGATGAAACCATTGAAGAAACCGCACTTCGAGAAGCACAGGAAGAAATTGGCTTACACCCCGATCATGCTGAAATTATCGGACGGCTCACTCCCCTTTATGTTGGTCATTCCGATAATATGGTAACGCCTGTGGTAGCACTGCTATCTGAGAAACAGGAATTCACGATGAATCCCAACGAAGTAGATGAGATCATTACGGTACCTCTGAAAGATTTTATGAACAACCAATATTTGATAACCGAAAAATGGCAACTACGTGATGTTCCATATACCGTTCCTTTCTGGGATATCCATCACGTCCCGCTCTGGGGTGCCACCGCTATGATGATGAGCGAGTTTGTGGAAGTTTGTCGGGATTTTTTTGACGAGGATTAGGTTATAGCTGTAAGCTTTCAAGCTTCAGCTTTTGCAAGGTCATTCCATCAAAAGTTGTATGATTCGTTGACAAATTTTAGACGTACTCTGATATATGGCCCTGAAAGGGGCACATATGAATAACCCAGGGTAAAACCGCATAAGCGGGAGCAACCCTGGGATAAATCATCACAAAAAAGAAAACCCAAGTAAAAACAGTTGGCATTGCCCAAATGGCTTTCGTAGGGTTGTGGGAAAATGCCTTTAAAGAAATGGTTGCCCAAGCTTCGTCAAACATTAGAGGCTAAGCAATCTATCGGGCGAAGCTTATTATAGTTCTATCTACATTACCCCGGACTGCTTCCATGCTATCGCATTTCATTGTCCAGGGCTATTCATATGTAACCCCTTCGGGGTGGTCCTTAAACGAAAGCTTTAAACGAATCAGACATCATCTACAATTCGTATGAAAATGAGCTTCTCAATCATACCACTTGTTTATCTGCCACAACTCTTCTTCTTTTGGAATAAGTACCGATTTTAATTAATACATATAACAGCTATTTCTAAATTCGAAGGCATGTAATTCTTATCTTAAAAGCTCAAATTAATCAACCAATTTTATGTCTCTTTTACTGATCGCCAAGAATCGTGATTTCAGCTCTTTAAAAAATGCCCTGCTTGAAAAAGATCCCAATCTGGATGTAGAGATCTGGCCCCGGTTTGATAATAAAGAACGGGTACATTTTGCCGTATGCTGGAATCACCCCGAGAAGGTGTTGGGGAATTACCCGAATTTGCGCGCGGTATCTTCGCTGGGTGCCGGCGTGAATCATTTGTTGAATGATGAGAGTCTGCCGGAGGAGGTTCCCATTTGCCGGCTCATTACCGATTCTTTGCAAGATCAGATGGCCGAATATGTGCTCAATGCCATCGTAAATTACCGGCTCAACATGAACGATTATTTCGAAAACAAGCAAAAGGGAATTTGGGATCAGAAAAGTGCCCTTCCTAAGAAATATGCCCCGGTTGGTATCATGGGCTTAGGTGAAATGGGGAAAAGTGTTGCAACATTGTTGGTACAACATGGATATCAAGTTTCTGCCTGGAGCCGCTCTAAAAAGGATATTAACGGTGTACAATCCTACGCCAAAGATGAACTGAATGAATTTCTTTCTGAAACCACGATCCTTATAAACCTCCTCCCTCTAACCGATGAGACCGAAGGTATTCTCGATCTGGATCTCTTTAAAAAACTCAAACAGCCCGGATATTTGATCAATGTAGGACGCGGAGATCACCTGGTGGAAGAAGACCTCATCTATGCCTTCGACATGAATTACCTGGAAGGCGCATGCCTGGATGTGTTTGAAGAAGAGCCGCTGCCCAAGAATCACTCATTCTGGAATCGTAAACAGATCATGGTGACTCCGCATATCGCAGCAATAACCCCGGCCAAAGAAGCTGCAGAAGTTTTGGTAGAAAATTACAAACGGGCAATGTCTGGGATGGAGTTATTGTTTGAAGTGGATCGGGAAAGAGGGTATTAGGATTTAAGGTGCTAGGTGCTAGGTGCTAGGTGCTAGGTGCTAGGTGCTAGG
>CERJ01014101.1_pt1 | contig 43233 bp, 36 predicted proteins | sample 530781 | NCBI WGS metagenome assembly CERJ01 (sample SAMEA2620967, study PRJEB7988) | marine metagenome | biome: marine biome (ENVO:00000447); feature: deep chlorophyll maximum layer (ENVO:xxxxxxxx); material: "saline water (ENVO:00002010), including plankton (ENVO:xxxxxxxx)" | depth 30 m
ACTTTGATTGTCAATATTCTTTTCAGAAAAATTTACTTTTCCTTTTCCTGTTTTGCCTTCCGAGATTGGCGGTGCCAAATATACACTTTAATCGCCACAAATATCATCACCAAAACTAAAATAATCTTCCCATAATTAGATAGATACTCACCAATTATTTTCCAGTTATCCCGCACCAGCCAACCGGCCCCCAAAAGCAAACTATTCCATAAGACGGAACTGATAAATGAATTTAAAATAGTGGGGGTGATCTTGAGATTCGACATCCCGGCAGTGAGCGATATCACCGACCTGGTTCCTGCCAAAAATCGATTTGCAAATACAACGCCCTGCCCCCACCTCTTCATCCATTTCTTTCCCCTGGCAAAATATTTGTAATCAATAAAGCGGAGAATAAAATGACTATGCCTGTTTTCTTCGATCTGAGCACCCCATTTATGACCAAACCAATACATTGTCATAAATCCGGCCACAGACGCAACCACAGTTAAACTGAGTACCGGAAAGATTTTTATGACTCCTTCAGCAGCCAGGTATCCTCCAAATGCGACCAACACATCACCGGGCATGGGCGGTATAATATTTTCGATATAGGCAATTCCAAAAAAGATCAAATAGATGCTAACCGGAGGGACCATACTTATCCACTCTACAATATTTTGGATGATCTGATCAGCCATTTACAGCCTTTTGCTTCATTACCAAAACAACAGCATGAGCCGCCATTCCATTTTTCTTCCCAACAAAACCCATTTGCTCAGATGTAGTCGCTTTTACTGAAATTTGATCCATTTCCACATTCAGATCTTCAGCAATATTCTTTCTCATCGTGTTTATGTGAGAGCGTAACTTAGGTTCTTCCGCAATAATAGTAGCGTCGACATTCCCGGTTTTATATCCTTTTTCCTGCATCAACTCATAACATTTCCGGAGCAAAACACGACTATCGGCTCCTTTAAATTCCGGATCCGTATCTGGGAAATGAGCACCAATATCACCGAGAGCAAGTGCACCAAGCAGCGCATCTGTAATAGCATGTAGCAAAACGTCTGCGTCAGAATGTCCCTTCAATCCTTTTTCATACGGAATTTCCACCCCACCTAATATCAGCTTCCGGCCTTCCTCCAGCTGATGGACATCATATCCGTTTCCAATTCTAATGTTATTCATGCTCACTCAAAATTAATTCCGCTATTTTAAGATCTACAGGATAGGTAATTTTAAGGTTTTCCCGATCACCTTCCACCATGTGAACCTGTCCACCGATCTTTTCAACAAGTGATGCATCGTCGGTACCAACATATTCTGTGTCAATAGCAGATCGATAAGCCTCTATAATTAGTGATTTCCGGAATACCTGTGGAGTTTGGGCTTGCCACAATACAGACCTGTCAGGAGTTTCAATCACTCTGCCAATCTCGTTGACTTTTTTGATGGTATCTTTAGCAGGAACACCTATTATAGCTCCTCCAATTTTAGCAGCCACCTCGCAACACTCTGCGATAAGGTGGGGACGAATGAAAGGGCGAACGGCATCGTGTACTGCTACCAATTCCGCTTCTCCCGACACATGCTGCAGCGCGTTGTGGATAGAAAACTGACGCTCCCTGCCTCCTTCCACAACCACAAAATCAATATCAGAGGAAATATTTCCTGCAATACCTTTTACAGTTGAAATATAACCTTTTGAGGTTGCGACTATGACCTGAACCAGATTGGGCAGAGCCGTAAATCGAGATATGGCGTACTCCAGGATCGTTTTATCCCCGATCTTTATGAAAGGTTTGGGGATATCACTCCCCAAACGAACACCCGACCCTGCCGCAGGTATAATAAGCGACAGTTTTTGCATCTCTACAGAATCAACATTGCATCACCGAAGTCAAACATTCGGTAATCGTTCTTTTTGGCTTCTTCATAGGCTTCCATCATGAAATCGTAGCCTGCAAAAGCAGCAGCAAGCATCAATCGGGTAGATTCCGGCTGGTGGAAATTAATGATCAACCCTTCCGTGATCTTGAAATCATAAGGAGGATAGATGAATTTATCAGTCCAGCCTGTTCCCGGTTTCGACATGCCACTGGCCATAACGCTTGTTTCAATAGACCGGCAAGAACTTGACCCAATTGCGATCACGCGACTCTTCTTTTTCTTAAGCGTCTCGTTGATCTTATCGGAAGTTTCTTTTGAGATGAAGTAATTATCCGAATCCATGCGGTGCTTGGTAAGATCTTCTACTTCAACATTGCGGAAAATTCCCCAGCCGATGTGGAGGGTAGTAGACAAAAACTCCACTCCCTTTTTCTCGATCTTTTCAACCAGTTCAGGAGTAAAGTGCATACCAGCAGCTGGCGCAGCAACGGCTCCACGTTCCGTCGCAAAAATAGTTTGATAGCGCTCTTTGTCTTCCTCCACCGGCTCTCTCTCAATATGAGGAGGGAGTGGCATTTTTCCGTATTTATCCAGTTTGTTGTACAACTCTTGATTGGGACCTTCATAAAGAAAACGAATCGTACGGCCGCGTGAAGTAGTATTGTCCACAACTTCTGCCATCAACTCATCATCCTCTTCACCAAAATAGAGCTTATTCCCGATACGGATCTTACGCGCCGGCTCAACCAACACATCCCAAAGCATATTTTCGGGCATTAGCTCGCGCAGTAAAAATACCTCAATATCAGCTTCAGTTTTCTCTTTTTTACCATTCAGACGAGCAGGAAAAACCTTTGTATTATTATAGATCATTACATCATCCTTATTCACATATTTGTGAATTTCGGAAAAGGTAGTGTGTTCAATCGTTTTCTCGTCACGATTCAGAACCATTAATTTTGCTGAATCTCTTTTTTTCAGCGGTTCTTCTGGAATGTTTAAGTCGTCAGTTTCGAATTTAAAATCGGTGAGCTTCATTTAGCTTATTGATGTATTAATCAGTACAGTTAGAAAAGTTGAATAAGATATACTTTTTTTTAAGGGAATTCAATCTTAGCAACATATGTGGGTTGTTTATTATTAACCCCCAAATGATTATACTTAAGTATATGCTCTTGCGTTGAATCTTGAACTTATTGAATGAGCACATTATGAAGAAATTATTCACACTTACTTTCGTCTTTGCCCTTTTATTCAGTGTACAGCTTTCTGCACAACTGCGAGCAGACTTAAACAGCCCCGCAGATTATACCGGACCTATCATCAATTCTAATACCCCAACCGTGCAGGGCTGGTTAAATAATTTTTTCCATAACAATATTACAATGGACCATTCTTATTCTATGAGTTTTGGTTCTTTTGGAGGTTCCTATCAGAATGTGAATGCCTACACCAATACTATGCGGTTCGCTTTTACTGAGAATTTGAGTGGACGGCTCGATGTATCTTTCCTTCACTCCCCTTTTGGTGGCTCCGATCTTGTTAATACCAACAATAATATGAACGGAGAAGTCATAATCAGAAATGCTGAACTGAATTATAAAATTGGGGAGAATGCCCACATTCAGTTACAGTATCAACAGCTGCCGTCCGGTTATGGATATTATAATCCCTATAGCCGCCATAATAATCGATTCGGATACTCCAATATATTCAGTCCATGGTACTAAGAACGAGGCCGTGTGTAGTACATGAGTAAAACCAACAGTGATAAAAGCTCTACCAATACCAACAATCTTCTCCTGAATTCGGCCATCGGGTTTTTAAGTGTACTGTTATTATTACTAATAGTTGGACTTTTTACCCGTATCATCTATCCCAGAATTTTTAACGAGAGAGCGGATCTTCAATCAGAATTGATTAGCCAGATCATCCAAATTGAAGTATTGAATGGATGTGGTGTTTCAGGAATAGCAAATGCATACACTGGCTTATTACGGGAAAATGGGTTTGATGTCGTGGAAACAGGAAATTTCGAAACGTTCGACGTTCAGGAAACTGTTATAGTATCACGAAGCGGGGTTATGAAAAACGCTCTGCGGGTAGCTAACGCCCTGGGAGTTTCTGAGGACAATGTGATCCTTGAATCATCTCCCGATTATTACCTTGATGTGAGCGTCATCATCGGTCACGATTACGAAAAACTAAATACCAATTAACTTTATTTTATGAGCAATATTAAACAACCGGCCAAAGAACAATTTCAGAATGCTTTTTCAGAAGAATCTCCTAACTCTAAGCAAATGGTGGAAGTCATTTCAGAGGCTCTTCTCAGTAGAAAAGGGAAAGAAATTACCGTGCTGGATGTTTCTGAACTTACCACTTTGACCGATTATTTCGTGGTTTGCCACGGTACCTCTGATGTTCAGATCAAAGCCCTGGCTGATGCCGTTGAGGATGATATGAGAGAGCAAACAGGTGAAAAAGCCTGGAAAAAAGAAGGCATGCAGGGACGGTCTTGGGTTATCCTGGATTTCGTGAACATCGTTGTTCACATCATGAGCAAAGAAAAGCGTGACTTTTATGGTATCGAACGCATGTGGAACGATGCCAAGATCACCTACATCGAAGACAAAGACTAATTTTTTCTGATTTGGCAGATTCTCCACACATTCTCGTTACCGAGCCCATCCCTCAGAAAGTAATTTCATTCCTGGAAAACTTCGGTACTCTTACCGTTGCCCAAAAAGGCACTTATGATACCGAAGAGGCTTTAATAAAAGATATACCGGACTACGATGCTCTTCTTTGCATGCTTTCCACTCCGGTTAGCAAAAAAGTTCTTGAAGCCGGGAAAAAGCTAAAGATCGTTGCCAACTTTGCAGTAGGATATGATAATATTGATGTAGAAGCTGCTCATCAATTAGGCATTAAGGTCGCCAATACTCCGGATGTACTCACCGACGCCTGCGGAGATTATGCCATGGCTTTGTTGCTTGCATTATCCCGCAAATTCAAGGAGGCTGATGAATATCTGCGGAACGGAAATTTCACCGGCTGGGAACCGCTGGGTTTTCTGGGTATGGAATTGCGCGGACGAACGCTGGGTATTATAGGAATGGGCCGAATTGGGCAGGCTTTTGCACAGCGGGCCCAGGCGTTTGGAATGAAGATCATTTACCATAACAGAAGCCGGGTTGAACAAGCTATTGAGAAGAACCTTAACGCAACTTTTATTCCTGAAGTCCGGGAACTTGTGGAGCAATGTGATGTACTAAGTTTGAACTGTCCGCTTACGGACCAAACCCATCACCTGATCGATGAGAACATGCTGGAACTTTTACCTGAACATGCGCTGCTTATAAATATTTCTCGCGGGGCTGTGATTGATGAAGCGGCCCTTGCCAATGCACTTCACTCCCAAAAAATAGCCGGTGCAGCACTTGATGTGTTTGAGAATGAACCGGAAGTTCACCCAAAACTTCTCACAGCACCCAACACCCTCTTACTGCCACACATTGCCAGCGCCACCCACAAAACCCGAGAAGCTATCGGCATGCTTGCCGCCAAAGCCATTGCCGGGGTATTAGAAGGCAAACCTGATTCTGAGATCCCAAACTTGATTAGCCCTTAATTTACGCTCATATTCGCTTTTCACTTATGAGCCGTATTAATTTGAGATCTCCCATAGAACATAAAACCTGGCTGCTTGCCTTCCTGCTTACGCTGGTTGCTTTAGCCTATGGTATATTTGAAGTTTGGGCTGAACACGATCAACTTCCTGAAGAGGAGCGTATTCAAATAGCTGAATCAGCTCTTCTTGAAGCTCAGGACAATTTCAAGACTTTTGAAGAGCAGTTTCTAAACGAGAGTCAGAACTTCACCGCCCTTATTGTGGAACGTTCAAAGGCTTCCGAAGAAGACCTTACCGAGGCAATTAATGCTGCTGAGGAAGAATATAGTTTTTGGGGATTTTCAGTCTTTAAGGATCGCGAACTTTGGTTATGGTCTGGCTTTGGGCCCGATCAACTTCCCGAAGATATTGCTTCTGAAATTAACGCCAGGCCAGAACTAAAGCTTGAGCGTAATAACAATGTCACCTTCCTTAGCTTTCGCTCAACCTTGCAGATAGGTAAATCAGATTCCAGTCACTTTCATATCATAACGCGAAAGAAAATCCAGCAGGATAACATTCTTCCCATTGGCGATAATTCTGAACTTTCGGCTCAACAACTCTTTCAACCTAAGGCAACTTATCCTGTTCGGTTTAGCTTTTTTGAACCGCCTCCTTCCGAGCCGCTACAGTCTATAACTCTTTCTACTCAGGATTCTGATTCTGCCGGCATTGCTTTCACCCTGGCAGAAGATTACTCCAGATATGAAGAGCTTAAAGAGAATCAGTATTTCATCTATCGTGCAATTTTTTATGCGCTCATTATCGTCTTTTTCTCTTTATTCCTGATCTCAATTTCAGCAGAACTGGGTACCTGGAATTCACTGATCCTGAAACTGGTCGCACTTATTATTGCCTGGTTGTTCTTTGCTAACTTAGAATATGGTGTTGGCTGGATCCAGATCTTCGGCTTTCTTGATCTTAGTGACTTTCAAACCCTGGAACGACTTACGACCTACTGCATCCACAGTTTTTTCATATTCCTGATTGCTTTTGTTTGTTACCATCCCATAAGCCATGCCGAGATCAAGCTTCGTGACCGATCCGGGATCGTTCTCACCTTACTTTATATAACTTTTGGGCTGGCAAGTGCCTTCCTTTTTTACTTTTTCCTGAATGAAACCTATACCCTCATTTCAGAGCTGCCTGTTCCAGTGTTAGACCTGGAGGTATTCCCCACAACCATTTCCCTTATATTTTATATAGCCTGCGGATTGTTTGGTATTTCAGCAACCCTGCTCCTGATACTGATCGGCTGGTTTTTATTTACATTAAGACTCAACACGTTCATCCCGCCGCTTCTCTATACGCTGCTTGGGTTCATACTTGGGTCGGCCACACTATTTATTATCCAGAACAATGCTGCTATGCAAGGCTGGACCATTTTGGTAGCATCTGTATTCTTTTTGGTGGTTCTGATCTTCATAACTATATCTCATCTCAACCCTACTTTTTTCAATAACGCATCCCGCCTGAGGCTCCTGCTCTTATTCAGCTATATAACCGTATGCCTGAGCTACGTTGCGATTTACAAAGGGTTTTCTGACCGGCTCAACGAGCAGATGTACAAAGCTACACAGTTATTTATGGGAGAGGAAGCCTCCCAGGCCGAACAGATCACCCGAGAGCTTTTATCAAATCTGGAGCAGTCTTTATCAACCCTCAACATCACTGAAGAGGACCTGAGTGAACGACCCGATTTTGTGGAATCCCTTTTCACTCAGCAGACACAAGAACTTATAGCCCCCACATGGGAACGGTTTTCCATTTCCACTCAACTCGTGAACAACTCCGGAGAAATTATTGGGGAATACTCCTCGAACCTGAATTCTCCCGCCTGGACCAAAGCCTTCAATATGTTCTCACTCATTATTCCTTTTGAGGCAGAACAAATTCGAATACAAAATCTCCGTCCTATCATTCGGGAACGTCCTTTAAATGAAGCCAATACCAATTACTCCTCCTTCCGCCGGGGCTGGATCCCTCTTTACGAGAACGGAACCAACAACCGAATTGGCTGGATCCTAACTTCCGTTTACCGTGAGCGACCTCAGTTTGCCAAACCACTGCGCGCAGTTATTGCCTCTGAGGATAATGGAACATGGAGCACCTCAATCAGTATTACCGAGTACATAAACGGGCAGGCCGGACGCACTAATGTTTTGGGCCCACCACTCGAATTGCCCAGCAATTTGCGACTCACTAACGAGCTTGAGAATAAAATTCAGGCCGATTCCACTTTATATCGCATCAGCACCCTGGGTGATGTGAGTATTCGTGAATTTTTTATTGCCAATAACAGCGATCAAATTATACGGGCAGCTACGGCTCATCCCGGCTTCGATAATCATCTATTTTCTGTGATTCGGTTTTTCTTCATTGTATTGGGTGCGAGTTTTCTTCTGTTTGGATTATTTTTCTGGAAACGAGAATTTCATGTTTTCGGGCAGAGCAAACGATTCCGTGACCGACTTATCGACCGATTTATACTGGCTTCCCTTTTATGCCTGATGGCGTTAATGGGTACTACCTATTATGCCATAAACTATCAAACCCAGAAAAGCATACAAGATCAATTACTCGATAAGCTCAGCAATCTTAGTGAAGCCATCACATTATATGAATTGGAATCCAGCCAGGAATCTCAGATCCCTTTAAATCAGCTCACTTCTACTCTAGATGCTGATGCCGCCCTGTATAAGGAGCAATCCATCCAATTATCAACCACTTCCCAGATCTACCATCAACACCTGTTGCCCCGGCTTATTCCCTGGGATGTGTACCAATCTATTGTGGAACGCGGAAACCGTCAGGTCACCCGTAAGATCACCCTGGGAGACCAGCAACTCCTGATCGGTTACCAGCCCTGGCTGAATGAAGATTCTGAAATTGCCGGAATTGTTGCCATTCCCACCTTTTTGGATGCCCCTAAATTCAACGAGCAACTGCTTTCTACCACCAGTTTTTTACTTGGATTGTATGTGATCATCTTCGGATTCTTCATATTGGGAGCCGCGCTTATTTCAACCCAGCTAACTTCACCGCTGGAAGCGATCCGTGAAGGACTCCGCAGGATCACAGCCGGCAATCTCGAAACTACGCTTCCCGTAAGAAGTAAAGATGAGATCGGCGCGCTTACCAACGCTTACAACGTGATGGTGTACCGCCTCAAAGATCTGCAGGATGAACTGGCCCGCGCCGAACGAGAAGCCGCCTGGAAAGAAATGGCCCAGCAGGTTGCCCATGAGATCAAGAACCCCCTCACCCCCATGAAGCTCAACCTCCAGCATTTGGAACGACAGCTCAAAGCTTCCAAAGGAGATTTTGCGGAAATGAAGCCTAAAATTGAAAAGATCGCAGCTAACATGATCGAACAGATCGAGTCGCTTAGCCAGATCGCTTCCGATTTCTCCAATTTTGCCAAACCCTCGGAACAGGAATTTAAAAAACTCGATGTAAACGAGATTGTGCGTTCGGTAGCAGATCTTTATGAACCTGAGGAAAAGCTATCGGTTCAAACCGATCTTCACTCCCACCCCCTTTGGGTCTCAGGGGTGAAGGACGAACTGCGCCGGGTGATCATCAATATCGTTAAAAACGCCTTCGAAGCTATGCAAAAAGGAGGAAGAATTACCCTGGGAACTTCTCTGCAAGATCAAATGATCATCATCACGGTGAAAGATAACGGCGAAGGCATCCCGGAAGAAAGCCGCGACCAGATCTTTGTTCCAAATTTCTCCACCAAAAGCAGCGGTACCGGGCTTGGACTTGCCATCACCAAAAAGATCATACAGGAGCATGATGGAGAAATTACCTTTACTTCTGAGGTTGGCAAGGGAACTACTTTTGTGATTCGGCTGCCGCAACTGGATAGATAAATCCTTCGCACTTTAATAATCAAACTCTATCACTTTTCTTTCGGAGAAGTCCGTACATTGCTCGGCTCCGATTCCTATGAAATATCCCAAGCAAGAAATAAAAGACGAAAGCCGAAAACTCCTAACCATCGGCAGCCCCATCATTGCTACGCAATTGATCAGTATGGGCCTCAACTTCACCGACACGGTGATGGCCGGGAATCTTTCTGCACTGGATCTGGCAGCCGTAGCTATCGGGAATGCCATTTATATGCCGGTGGCTGTTTTTTGCATGGCCACTTTGATCGCCATCAACCCCGTGGTTTCTCAATTTTTAGGAGCCCGCAAATTTGATGAGATCGGGAAAAGCGCCCGGCAACTTTTTTGGCTGATCCTTATGCTGTCCATCCCCGCCTTTTTCCTGCTTCGCAATCTTGACCTGGTGATGATCTGGATGAATGTGACCCCGGAGATCATCCCCATTGCCGATGGATATCTGAAGGCCGTTTCCTGGGGTTTATTGCCACTCCTGGTTTATGCCGGGGTGCGCTATTTCAGCGAGGGACTTTCGGTCACCAGGCCCGCCATGTTTGTGGCCTCAGGTGCTTTGATCATTAACATTGGAGCCAATTACGTGCTCATGTATGGCAAGCTTGGATTTCCGCAATTGGGAGCCGTGGGTACAGGCTACGCCACCGCTATCGTGAGCTTATTTGCAGCCATTGCATTTGTAGCCTTCACCGCCACTTTTAAGCCCTTCAAGCGTTTCAATATTTTTGAACGAACCAAAGGACCGGAATGGAAGTACATTGGCGAACTCATCAAAGTGGGCGTTCCCAACGGAGTGAGTTCCTCCATGGAAGTACTTCTGTTTGCGGCCGTTAGTTTACTGATGGGCACGCTGAGCGTGAAAGCAGCTGCGGCTCACCAAATTGCGATCAATGTGGCGGCTACCATGTTCATGATCCCCTTCGGTCTTTCGCTGGCCATCTCCCAGCGTGTTGGGTTTTCGATCGGACAAGGCTCCCTGGAAAAAGCTCGGTTCAGGGGATTTGTGGGCATTGTGATCTGCGCCGGAATCATGACCTTTACAGCTCTCCTGCTATTCCTTTTTCCTGAATTCATCATCAGTATTTATACGGATGATCCTGAGGTAACAGGTATGGCGGTTTTACTTTTATTTATGGCGGCGGTTTTCCAGATATCCGATGGCCTTCAAGTGGGCGCTTTTGGTGCACTTCGTGGATTGAAAGACACCCGGGTCCCCATGGTGGTGAATTTCATCTCCTACTGGATCATTGGATTTCCTGTTGGATATGTTTTAGGCATCAATCTTGGTTATGGACCAGAAGGTCTCTGGATCGGTCTCATTTGTGGACTGACCGTGGCGGCGGTGCTTCACAATTACCGGTTCAATAAACTCACCAAGCCTGAGACCGGACTGGATTATTAGGGGTGATGTTTTGGTAGCACAGGGGGATGACAGTGCTCCACTGTAAGCTTGATAGTTAACCTTCTTTTGTTAAACAAATATATTGCTCATGCGGAGCAGTTTTCGCAATCACTGTCTCATAATTTTTAGATTTTGAGGCAATGTTCAAACGAATGAAGTCCGCTATCAAAAGGTTTTGATACTAACCTTAAATCGTTATTCTACTGCATGGGCGTTTTTATTCACGATATTGCCACTTCTGTTCCGCCACACTCTTCCGATCAGCAACATATCCGGGAGGTGATGAAAGAACATGTAGGCTCTGACCGAAGATCTGAGGCTATCATTCATCGTATTTATAGCCAATCTGGGATCGAAAAGCGACATTCTGTGATCGAGGATTTCAGCCCGGGTAAACATGGAGAATTATTCTTCAACGGACAGATGAAAACCGCACCCGGAACTTCGGCTCGAAATACCATCTATGAACGTGAGTCCAAAAAACTGTTTGTGGATGTTGCCCGAAAACTACTGGCCGATAATCCTCACATTTCTTCGGAGGAAGTCACCCATGTCATCACCGTTTCCTGCACCGGCTTTTTTGCACCGGGTCCCGATTTTGAGATCGTAAAAGCCCTGGATCTGAAGCCCTCCACTCAGCGATTTCATGTAGGATTTATGGGATGTTATGCCGCTTTCCCGGCACTAAAAATGGCCGAATCGTTTTGCAAAGCCGCCCCAAATGCAACCGTACTTTTGGTGAGTGCCGAGCTTTGCACCATTCACTTTCAATTCAATAATGAGGTGGATAATCTGTTGTCCGGATCCGTTTTTGCTGATGGTGCTGCAGGACTTTTGATCTCATCCAAAGAACCGAAGAATACCGCTTTACAATTCAATCAATTTGCCTCAACGCTGGCCTTTAACGGGGAGAAAGATATGGCATGGACCATCGGAGATCATGGCTTTGAAATGGTGCTTTCCACTTACGTCCCGGATCTTATCCGCGAGAACCTGCAGTCGGTTTTACAACCTCTTTACGAGCAGTACACTCTTTCAAATTCTGATATTGATTTCTGGGCCGTGCATCCCGGCGGACGATCAATTCTGGATAAGGTGGAAGAATCGCTACAGCTTCAGCCCAAACAGATCGAAGCTTCACGAAATGTTCTATCAGAGTATGGAAACATGAGCAGCGCCACGGTTTTATTTGTGATGCAAAAGCTGCTTCGCTCCGACCTATCTTCCGGTACCAAGATCATCTCAATGGCATTCGGGCCCGGACTCACCATCGAAAGTGGATTATTCACTGTTTACAATCCTTCCTGAAATGCCCCTGCTTCTTTCAAACCGACAGCCGGATCTGGTGGAATTTATGGATCGTGAGGATTGCGATCCCCTCTTGCTTGAAAACACCTACCGGCAGTTTGAAACCATCAACCGTTTGCTTTCCGGGTGGAGAAGGATCTACCGAAATGAGATCCGGCCATTGCTTCAGAAAGACCAACCAAATACCCTGCTGGATATTGGTTTTGGCGGTGGTGATGTTCCGGTTCGGCTTGCAAATTGGGCTAAAAAGGATGACTTCGATCTGCAGATCACAGCCATTGAAACCGATGCCCGGGCTTTTGAGTTTGTGAATAAAAACCGAAATGGGTCGCCGGTTCAGTTTCAATACCTTTCTTCAACCGAATTAGTTGAAGAAGGCAAAAAATATGACTTTGTGATCTCCAATCATGTGCTACATCATCTCGGTTCACGCCAAACAGAACAATTACTGAATGAGGCAGAGTTGCTATCACAGAAAAAAGTCATCTTCAACGATATTGAGCGTAGTGATGCAGGCTATTTTCTTTTCTCAAGCTTTACCCCTCTTTTATTCAGAAAGTCATTTATTGTGAAAGACGGACTGATCTCCATTAAACGAAGTTACACTCGGCCTGAACTTCAAGCGGTTGCTCCAAGTGGCTGGACCGTAAAACGCCAATTCCCCTTTCGATTGCTGCTGATCCATGAAAAATAGCGCGGCCAACATACCGGTTGTGATAGTTGGAGGAGGTCCCGTGGGACTTTTCCTGGCTATCGCGCTTTTAAAAAACGGCATTGATTGCAAGGTGATTGAAAAACGAAAAGAACCCGTTGCTGATTCCCGATCGCTGGGAATTCATCCTGTCTCACTTGAGCTTTTTGATGAACTTGGGATCACCACCCCATTCCTGGAAGAAGGCCTCAAGATCAAAAGGGGAATTGCGCTTACCGCGACAAAAAAGTTGGGAGAGATTCATTTCTCCGATTGCCCTAAACCTCACGACTATATTTTGGCCTGTCCTCAGTCTACAACAGAGCGTATTTTGCGGGATGAACTACGAAAGCTCAATAAAGATGCACTTATTACAAAAGCAGAATTTATCCGCTTTGAGGAATCAGAAAATTCCGTGACCACCTACTTTTCCAGAGGACAAGAAACCCAACAGATCAGCAGTCAGTTTTTGATCGGTTGTGATGGGAAAAATAGTCAGGTTCGGCAGGCTTCTTCCATACATTTTTCCGGCAAAAGGTATCCTGACACGTACATTATGGGCGACTTTACAGACACAACGGATTTTGGTGCCGATGCTGCTGTTTTCCTACCTAAAGATGGATTGATAGAATGTTTTCCGCTGCCCAACGGAATGCGACGCTGGGTTGTTAAAACCAGGGATTATATCTCCGATCCCGTTGATGAGATATTGGCTTCTTTTGTTAAACAAAGAATTGGGCATGATATTTCCGGTACTAAAAGCACCATGTTGAGCAGTTTTGGCGTTCAGCATTTTGTAGCTGAATCCTTTGCCAAAGGCCGGGTTTTACTTGCCGGTGATGCCGCACATGTTGTAAGTCCCATTGGTGGACAGGGAATGAATCTGGGGTGGCTGGGGGCTTGGAAAATGGCCAAACAGTTATCCTCAGCACGGCATCCTGACCCTGAAAGTTTATTAGCATATTCAGATCAGCATAAAAAGATCGCAGCCAAAGTAGCGCGCCGGGCAGAAGTTAATATGCGGTTGGGCCGGGCATCAGCTGTACCCATGTTCAAAGACTGGATGATCAAGGGAATATTACATTCACCCCTAAAACAAAATGTAGCACAGTTATTTACGATGCGAGGCCTTAACGATTGGTGGCTCTAAACCGGAAAAGAGATCAGACAGGTTGAACCAATTTTTGGGTTTTGAGTGTAGGTTATATCACCATCGAGTTTCTTGACCAGTGCATTAATAATATACTGCCCATTTACTTCTCTTTTCTCTTTTTTGGGTGCTTTTCCTTTAAAGCCCACCCCATCATCCGTAATAATAAGTACGACCTTATCTTTATTTGTCTGCTTTAAACTGATAATAATATCGCCTCTGTCCTTTTTCACAAAGGCATGTTTGTAGGCGTTGATCAGTAATTCATTGATGATCAAACCGCACAACATACTACGGCTGCTGTCTAATTGTACCGGCTCAAAACGAGTGCTTAAAGTGATCTTTTTTTGAGGTGAGCTAAAGATATTTTCAACATTATGGGCTATGTATCCAAGATAGGTAGACAGATCCATTTTGGATTGGTCTTTCTTATCGTAAAGCAGGGAATGAGCATCGGCAACCGATCGAATCCTTGAGCTTGTAGCTGACAGAATTTCTTTAGACATGGAATCAGAAATAGCCTCAAGGTCAAATTCTATCAATCCACTGATAATAGCCAGGTTATTTTTAAGGCGATGATGAATTTCAGAAAGCTGCATATTTCGTTCTTGAACCTTCTGCTCTAACTTATCGTACTTTTTTGAGCGTTGAATGGCCAAAGACACGTGTATAGCAAAAGCCTCAAAAACCGGAACATCTTCGTTTAAAAATGGCTTATTATTTTTTCTGTTGATGGCCTGCAGTACTCCAAATGCTTGCCCTTCCGAATCCTGCAATGGCACGCATATGATATTTCGTGTCGTAAAACCGGTGGAAAGGTCTTTCCAAAAAATATCACTTTCAACCACATCGTTAGAAATAAAAGCTTGGTTGTAAGAGATAACCCAGCCACCTATTCCTTTACTTTTTGGTACCGTCATCCCCCGGATCTCATCTTTTACCGGACCAGTGGGTATGCTGATGTTAAGGTCGCCTGTGACTTCGTCCAAAAGCATGAGAGAACTTGCCTCAGACTTCATTATGATCTTAGTGGCTTCCATGCATTTCTTAAGTACCTCCTTAAGCTCCAGCGTTTTGTTGATCCCTTCAATGGCATGAAGAAGCAATTCTTGCTGTCCTTTACTCGTGGGCGCCCCCATTATATTCTGTTCCGTTTCTTTGATACTATACTCCCGAAAAAAATTATTGCCTCCCGAAATATACTAAAATTCAGTTATCACTGAAATGCAATTCCTGCCAATAAAAAAAGCACAGACATAAATGCCTGTGCTCTTTAAACTTATTACGGCTATTTGCCTGATACTATGCTTTGCTCTCTTTTAAATAGTCGAGTAACACAGTATGCAGGATACCACCATTTCGGTAGTAATCAACTTCAACCGGGGTATCGATTCGGCAATCGGTCATGAACTCGATCACTTCACCATCTTCCTTGGTAGCTGTTACTTTGATCTCATCCTGAGCTTTCACATTGTCATCCACGTGGATATCGAATGTTTCGGTTCCATCGAGACCAAGACTGTCAGCGGTTTCGCCTTCTTTGAACTGCAATGGAAGCACGCCCATTTGAATGAGGTTAGAACGGTGAATTCGCTCGTATGAAGTTGCGATCACACACTCAACTCCTAACAAGTTGGTTCCTTTTGCCGCCCAGTCACGAGAAGATCCCGTTCCATATTGGGTTCCGGCAAGGGCTACCAGCGGAGTGTCTGATTCTTTGTATTTCAGGGAAGCATCGTAGATCGTAGTCACTTCACCGGTTGGATGGTAAGTTGTGTACCCACCTTCTTTACCGGGAGCCAGTTGGTTCTTAAACCGTACGTTGGCAAAAGTACCACGGGTCATAACACGGTCATTACCGCGACGAGATCCGTAAGAGTTAAAATCTGCTTTCTCTACGCCATGTTCTTTCAGGTATACTCCGGCTGGAGAATCTTCATCGATGTTACCAGCTGGAGAAATGTGATCTGTAGTGATAGAATCGCCCACTTTTACCAAAGCACGAGCGCCTTTTATTGGCTTGATCGGCTCCGGGTCTTCGCTCATTCCCATAAAGAATGGAGGTTCCTGAATGTAGGTTGATTCATCACTCCAGTTAAACAGATCTCCGCCTGATACCGGAATATCTTCCCAGGTTGGAGATTCAAATATATCGCCGTACATCTTATCGAATAGCTCCGGACGGATAGCAGCGTCAAGATGTTCTGCAATTTCTGCCGTTGATGGCCAGATGTCTTTCAGATAAACATCGTTTCCGTCTTTGTCTTTACCAAGCGGCTCAGTAGCAAGATCGATATTCACGGTCCCAGCCAGTGCGTAGGCTACAACCAGTGGAGGAGATGCCAGATAGTTCGCTTTCACCCATGGGTGAATACGACCTTCAAAGTTTCGATTACCGGAAAGCACACCCGCTGCGATCAGGTCGCCTTCTTTAACGGCGCGCTCGACTTCTTCAGGAAGTGGACCTGAATTACCGATACATGTTGTACATCCATAACCAACCAGGTTAAATCCAAGGTTGTCCATGTATTCGGTGAGCCCGGCTTCTTTCAGATATTCGGTTACTACACGAGATCCCGGTGCAAGTGATGTCTTCACGTATGGAGGAACTTTAAGTCCTTTTTCATATGCTTTCTTCGCCACGATACCGGCACCCAGCATTACGCTTGGGTTAGAGGTGTTTGTACAAGAAGTGATAGCAGCAATTACTACATCACCGTGCTTCATCTCAATTTCCTGACCGTTCTTATAAATACCTTTGTTGGCCAGTTTTTCCTGCGCAAGATTGAAACCCATGGTTGGGTTGTCGCTTGTGAGAGAGTTCTCAAAAGCTTTCTTCATGTTGCTCAGCTTGATGCGATCGTGAGGAAGTTTTGGTCCGGCAAGGGATGTTTCAACCGTACTCAGATCCAATTCCAGTGTAGAAGAAAATTCAGGGTCAGGCGTATCATCTGTTCTGAATAGTCCCTGCTCCTTCGTATAAGATTCAACAAGCTTAACCAGTTCTTCAGATCGGCCGGTTCTGCGCATGTATCGCAGTGACTCTTCGTCAATTGGGAAGAAGCCCATCGTAGCTCCGTATTCCGGAGACATATTCGCGATAGTTGCACGATCAGGCAAACTCATGTTGCTGAGTCCGTCTCCAAAAAATTCTACAAACTTACCAACCACACCATGCTGACGAAGCATTTGCGTTACGGTCAGTGTAAGATCAGTCGCGGTAATTCCTTCACGCAATTTCCCGGTCAATTTCATTCCAACAACTTCAGGAACCAGCATGGAAATAGGCTGACCAAGCATGGCAGCTTCCGCTTCAATTCCACCAACACCCCAACCGAGGATTCCAAGACCGTTGATCATGGTGGTGTGAGAATCCGTTCCCACCAGTGTATCAGGATAGGCCGTTGTAGATCCGTCTTCTTCTTTTCGGGTGAAAACACCACGACCTAAATACTCAAGGTTTACCTGGTGCACGATCCCACGTCCCGGAGGAACCACACGGAAATTATCAAAAGCTTCTTTACCCCATTTCAGGAATTCATAACGCTCACGGTTACGCTCCATTTCTTTTTCAACATTGAACTCAAGCGCATAATCTTGCCCGAACATATCTACCTGAACGGAGTGATCAATAACCAGATCTACAGGAACTTGTGGGTTGATGTCGGTGGCTTTACCGCCCATCCTCTTCATTGCAGAACGAAGGGCCGCAAGGTCAACCACAGCAGGTACACCGGTAAAATCCTGAAGAACCACACGAGATGGTTTAAAAGGAATCTCTCCCTGCGGATTTTTGGCATCATAATTCGCCAATGCTTCAATATCTTTATCCGTTACTGCATATCCGTCAAATTCACGAAGTACAGCTTCCAACAATATCTTTACGGAGAAGGGCAGTTTATCAACGTTATCATAACCCAATTCTTTCAGTTTCGGCAGGCTGTGGAGAAAGGCTTTGCCTGAACCGGTATCAAATTCTACTCTGGTTTGCTTCAGTTTATCGCTCATGGTTTATAAAATATTTAATTTACTTTTTGCAGGGTTGAAAGGTACCATTTTTTTTGGGGATTGTCTTTACTTCCTATCTATCAATAACATTGTTTTGCGTTATTGGAAGGGATTTTTTGAGCTTTTCTGTGCGTAAAGAAAGGTGCCTTTATCTATTTGGATGAGAACTTCAACGCAAAGTAAGGCACAATAGGTAGTTGGTTTATTCCTCTCTGGTAGAATACATCGTAATAGAACAAATTCTGCTGGTCATAGGAGTTTATTGCTCCTAATTGCAATTTCATATCTGCTTTCTGAAGCTGAAAGAGTCGTTCCACAGAAACATCAAGCCGATGAAAATCAGGGAGTCTGCCCTGAAAGGGTTTATCTAAGAGAATGCGTGGATTGCCATAATCATCTTTGACCTGAGGTATCCCTTCTTCCAGATTAAAGAAACTGTCAAAGCCCATAGGTCTTGTATAGGGCATTCCTGATCCGTAGATCCAATTCAGGTTAAAAGAGAACGCCTCTACGTCAAAGCCAAGCTGGGCATTCAGCTGGTGACGTCTGTCGTGCGAGGGATGATAGCGCTGAACCGGCTCTCCATACCATTCCAAAAAATGATCCTGGGATGTTTCATATTCGGTAATGGAATAGCCATAGCCTATGGCGGTATAAAAATTTGGTGTTGTGAAATCGATCCGGGCATCAACTCCGTTCACATTCCCATCTGCATAAGCAAGATCTGTTGTAAATTCAGCAACCGGGTTCCATATAGATATCGGGGTATTCTCAATTTTTTTGTGAAATCCTTCCACCGAAACCTCAAGATGTCTTGTAATGGATTGCCTGATCCCAAGCAGATAGTGAGTGGTCTTCAGAATGCGATCCTCATCAGGTGAAAGCATCCATGCGGTGAAAGCCGTGCCGGCGTCTCTGAAATCAGACAAGCCAATGAGGTGCTGATAGTAAATTCCGGCGGCGCCATGCAAAGAGGTTCCAAACTCCTCTGAAAAGTCGAGGGATACCCGCATACGTGGTTCTAATTTAGGATTCAGCCGATTCAGGTAGGAAGTTCCAACCACTCCCGGTTTGAAACTCACATACTGCCCCACGGGTATTTCAAATTCAAGGAAGGCGCCTGTGGTTAAAAAGGAAGTTTCATTTTCATCAAGCGAAATAAAACGATTCACGAGATCATAATTCACCGTTCTGAAATTGGTGAACAGCCCATAATCTAATCGTATAAGCCCCAGGTAATGGGCAAACTGTATATCCAGATTTGATTTAAATATACTCGACTTCCGGGTGTCTGCCTCTTGTCCGCCAGCTTCGTTATTGAAGTGGGACAATCCAAAGTTCATCTCCATGAAAGATAACGATGATTCTTCGGAGGCAACGGAACACCGTCCACCCGTTACAAAATTACTCCACTTAAAGTATTGATCAGATTCAAAATCCAGTTTCCCCCTGTCGTAAGTCCGCATCATTAGGGCAGAACAGCCTAAGCCTTCTTTACTTACACTATTATATTTTACAAGCTGACTGTTGAACCTCAATGGCTGTTGTTCTTGCAAATATTGTCCACTTGTAGCTTCAATTACCGAACCTCGCATGGAAACTAAAACCGAACTTTTTCCTTCTTTGATCGGTGTTTCAAAAAACAGATCTGAAATAAAAGGACTCACAGAAGCAGCCCAGCCTGTCTCATATAAATTCCCATTCTTTAACCGAATATCCATAACTGCAGATGAACGCCCGCTGTACTCAGCACCAAAACCTCCGGCATAAAAATCTGCTGAGGAAACCACTTCTTCAGGAAATACTGAAAAGAAGCCTACTATATGAAATGGCTGGTAGATGAGTGATCCATCCATAAGTACCAAGTTACCGGCAGGAGTTCCGCCCCGAACAAATAATTGCCCCCCCCGATCTCCTGTTGCCAACACGCCGGGTTGGTTTTGAATATAACTGACAAAATCTGCACTACCACCTGGCGTTGGGGCTCTGCCAATGGTTTCAGGCTGAATCCTGATCTGTCCGGCATTATTTGCTTTAGCTCGGTCGTATACATTAACCTCACCCAGCTCTTCACTCGATGGACGCAGCTGTACGTTTCTCAGCAATATCTGATCCTCTTGAGTTACTTCTATGGTATCCCGAAATGTAGTGTAGCCTATGTAACGAACTAAAAATTCGTACCTGCCTTGCTCAATTCTGCTAATTTGAAAGTGCCCATTATTATCAGTGGCTGTCCCTTTTATATCTCCATCAGGCAAAGGCTGAATTGAAACCGTAGCCATAACCAGTGCATCCCCGGTTTGTCTGTCAGAAACAATTCCTCTGACAACACCATTTTGAGCTGCCGCTTCATTCTGGATAAAAAGAAAGAGCAGAAATACGGTTAAGATCTTTGTGACTGATTTATTCATACCTGTTTGTTCGTTTCCATGAATTCAAACTTAACTTATCATCAGTTGGGTTTATGTGTATGATCACCTCTGAAATTACCTCTCACATGCAGGCCTCCGGGGCGTGATCGTTACCTCCCGCCTGGCAACACCGGCTACCACACCCGTGCCATTTTCAACATTCGACAGGATACGGGGTATCGAAATTTCCCATTCACTCAAAATCGATCCATTGGGCCAGTCGCTTTTTGAGGTTACCACTTCCACCGACCGTTTATTCACAATGAAACCGCCCCTACTCGTCCCCAGCTCTGCGGCTATTGCAGATGAATTATCCGCCCTGAAAATATACTCCCCATCCGACCTTTGTATTAAACTTTCGATATGAGAAATGCTTACACTCGTCTCGGGTCCACACCCCATAGGAGTAATGGGTTGAACGAGATACTTAGATCCTGCCACAACAACTGAATCTGCTGTTGTTCCTGTAACCATGATGTTTTCTCCGCCCGATGGCCTAAGTACTTCAGGAACTTCTAACACTGACGGGGTGTGAATTTTCACTTTACTCTGCCTGCCATCATCGCCGGTTGCCGTTATGGTATATTCCTGATTCGGGGAAACAGAATCAGCGATCCAATAATTATAGACATAGATGTTGGTTCCGAACTTAAATAAAGAATCCTTAAACATTTTCACCTCGTTCGTACTGTGATCTGTCAATTGCACCTGTACCGGCTCTACATCAGGATCAGTTGGCAAAAGGGATCTGCCAACAGGCATTACACGCACCCATTGGGTATCCGCGTGAACATCCAGTACTCCATACATAGAAAAATGCAGCTCTTCATTCTCTTGAATAGGGTTGAACGAACTATCACAACCAAAAAAGAAAAGTGTACTTGTAATTATTAAAACATGAATAGCCTTCATATAAAAGCCCGGTTGAACTAATTGGTAATGAAAAATACATGTACCGATTGATAAGCAACAAGTTATTTAAATTCAATGTCGATGCCTTATCATTTTGGAGAATATAATCAGTGACGGCAGAAACATCTTGTAAAAAATTCACCCCAGTTTACTCTATTGTGAGTGAAAACTAATCTGTCCTACCGAATTCATGCCAAATACATCTCCTCTCCTTCTGTCATCTAGTATTAGAATGAATATTTCCATCGCAACGATATTGCAATCCTAACATTTTCCCTTTATCTTATTCAACTTTCCAAAATGACAATATAAAACGAGTTAATCGTGGACACATTAAGTTTTAAGACATACTCAGCCAAACCCTCAGAAATTGAGAAAAAATGGGTGATTTTCGACGCAGAAGATCAGCCCCTGGGTCGCCTGAGTAGCGAGATTGCAAAAATTTTGAGAGGCAAGCATAAGCCAACTTTCACTCCACACATGGATACGGGTGACAATGTTATTGTCATCAATGCAGAAAAAGTGAAATTGACTGGTAAAAAGATGACTGACAAAACGTATTTCCGTCACACTTTTTACCCAGGTGGAGAAAAATTCACAACTGCGGCTGAAATGATGGAAAAAGATCCTACCTCATTGATCACAATTGCCGTGAGAGGGATGCTTCCTAAAAACAAACTTGGCCGTAAGATTGCAACAAACCTACGAGTTTATGCAGGCCCTGTACATCCGCATACCGCGCAAGAACCAGAAATTTTCGAGCTTTAAACCATCCAAAACTGAACAATGGCACAAGCGAATTACATAGGACGTAGAAAAACCGCAACAGCCCGTTTGTATATCAAACCGGGTAAAGGTGAGATTCTCGTCAATCACAAACCAATTGAAGAATATTTTCCTGTAAAAGCACGACGTAACATTGCCTTGTTACCAATGTCTGTTACTGAAACAGACGGCAAGTACGATATTAAAATTACCGTACGTGGCGGTGGAAGTACTGGCCAGGCCGGTGCCATTTCTCACGCTCTTGCTCGTGCTTTGGACGGAGAAAATGAAGACATGCACGACATTCTTAAAGGACACGGATTACTTACTCGTGATGACAGAATGGTTGAGCGTAAGAAATACGGACAACCTAAAGCCCGTAAGAAATTCCAGTTCTCTAAACGATAATATCGTTTCTGGCTATTTGATGATCATCATTTCTTAGCCAGCTAAATTAACTAAATCACACATATGTGGTGACCCGGCGTTTGGTGTTCTGATAAAACAGTCAGGATTTACGCTTGGGAATGACCCGCATAGAGGATTAACCTAAACACATACTTATATCATGCCAAAAGCTGCATCTATACAAGACCTGCTTAAGTCAGGCGCTCACTTCGGTCACTTAACACGCCGATGGAATCCTAAAATGAAAGACTTCATCTTTATGGAGCGAAACGGGATTCACATCATTGACCTCAAAAAATCTCGCACGTACCTGCAGGAAGCCCTGGACGAAGTTCAGAAACTGGCCCGTGCCGGTAAAACCATTTTGTTTGTAGGTACCAAAAAGCAATCTACAGAGATCATTACTACAGAAGCCCTCCGTTGCGGTATGCCATATATTACCCAGCGCTGGATGGGTGGAATGCTGACCAACTTCAGTACGGTTCGTAAGAGTATCGCTCGTATGGATGAGATCGAGAAAATGAAGACCGATGGTACTTTTGAAGAGCTCACCAAAAAAGAAGGTTTGATGCTTCAGCGTGAGCAGGACAAACTGGATGCCGCATTAGGTGGTATTAAGAATATGGGACGACTTCCCGGTGCTATCTTTGTAGTGGACATCAACAAAGAACACCTTGCTGTTAAAGAGGCTATCAAGCTTCATATCCCTATTATCGCAATGGTTGATACCAACAGCGACCCTGACATTCCTGATTACATCGTTCCTTGTAATGACGATTCTGCCCGAACCATTCAATTGGTAACCACACAGGTTGCAGATGCTATCATCGAAGGAAATGCTGAGCGCGAAGCCCAGAAAGAAGAAGATGTAATGGAGCAAGCAGCTGCCGAATCTAAAGGCGAAAGTGATGATGACGTAGACGTAAAAGATGCTGCTCGCGGCACCAAGTTGCGTTCTCGCCGTAAAAGCAAAAAAGATAATTCCGGCGATTCCAAGAAAGCTGAAAAAGCAGAATCTTCTGATGATTCTGACAGCAACGACGAAGAAGAATAAACTAATTTCAACCTCATAAAACTATTCAAAAAATGAGTATTTCTGCTGCTGACGTAAAAAAACTTCGTGACATGACAGGCGCGGGCATGATGGATTGTAAAAAAGCCCTTGCCGAAGCAGACGGTAATTTTGACGCTGCCGTTGAACTCCTTCGTAAAAAAGGACAGCAAGTTTCTGAAAAGCGATCCGATCGTGAAGCCAACCAAGGCTTGATCCTAAGCCGCATCAGCGACGACAAAAAGAAAGCTGCCCTGCTGGAGATCAACTGCGAGACTGACTTTGTTGCACGCAATGAAGAGTTTCAGGAAGATGCTGAAAAATTTCTGGATGCTGCCTTTGATAACGATATTGATAACGCCGGCGACTTACTTCAAATAGAAGTTGACGGACTAAGCATCGAGAAGCATCTGGAAGAAATGGTAGGTAAGATCGGTGAGAAGATCGAGATCAACAATGTTATCCTTTCTACCACCGATGGCACCCTTGTTGACTACATCCACCCCGGCAATCAGTTGGGCGTGTTGGCCGAATTTGACGGTGATCTGACCGACGAAAACATCGGTAAAGATGTAGCTATGCAAGTTGCTGCGATGAAGCCTCTTTCTGTTACCCGTGATGGTGTTGACTCATCTCTGGTTGAGAAAGAGCTCGAAATTGCCAAAGATCAATTATTGAATGAAGGCAAGCCTGAGCACATTGCTGAACAAGCCGCAAAGGGCAAATTACGACGCTTCTATGAAGAGCGCGTACTGCTCGAACAAAAATTCGTTAAAGACAACAGCGTATCTGTTCAGGAATATCTTGAAAAACACGATGCGCCGTTAGTGAAGTCGTTCCATCGACTCCAACTTGGCGAAAACGCTTAACAAATTTTCATTATTTTAAGGCTGTCATTTTTGACAGCCTTTTTTTTGTCTACTAATTTCTAATTCGAGGATAACGTGGGAAATAAATACAAAAGAGTACTTCTCAAGCTCAGTGGTGAATCTCTTTTAGGAGAACAAGGTCATGGTATTGATGCTGACATACTCAGCGCTTATGCCCAGGAAATTCAATCTATTCAGGAAGCCGGCGTTCAGGTTTCCATTGTAATTGGCGGTGGTAATATATTCAGGGGAGTTAAAGGTGCAACTCAGGGCATGGATCGCGTTCAGGGTGATTACATGGGGATGCTCGCCACTATGATCAACAGTATGGCGCTACAAGATGCACTCGAACAGATCGGAGTCCAAACCCGGCTTATGAGTGCCATCCGCATGGAAGCTATCGCAGAGCCGTATATCAGAAGAAGAGCTGTTCGTCACCTCGAGAAAGGCCGGGTAGTTATCTTTGGAGCCGGAACCGGAAACCCATATTTCACTACCGATACAGCCGGATCCCTGCGTGCTATCGAAATTGAAAGTGAAGTTATTCTTAAAGGAACCCGCGTGGATGGCATCTATGATTCTGATCCCGAAAAAAATTCCGACGCTACCAAGTTCGATGTTATTACCGGTGATGAAGTGCTCAAACGCCGCTTATCTGTGATGGACCTCACCGCTTTTACTCTCTGCCGTGAAAACAAAACTCCGATCATTGTATTCAATATGAACAAGACCGGAAACCTGAAGAGAATTGTGGCAGATGGCGAAGATGTTGGAACTACCGTTGTTTGGGAGTGATTTGATCCAGATTCACTTATGTAATTGAACGCAGAGGACACTGATCTTGCGGGTAGTCACGGATAGATTTTAATCCTGTGAAAATCTGTTATATCAGTGTTATCGGCGTTCCATTATACAGCTATCCAAAGAGAAATTTATACACCAACTGCGCGGCCAATTTGACTGTCCTGTTATCCACATCATAGTTCGGGTTGACTTCCGTGATCTCAAATACTTTCAGGTTTTCTTTTTTTCTGGCGTGATGGATGCATTGCAGCACTTCCCGGCCCGATAATCCAACCGGCGAGGATGCACTCACCCCGGGGGCATCGGCAGCCTGAATAGAATCCATATCCAGCCCAAGAAAGAAAGAACGATTCCCAATTTGCCCGAGTATGTTTTGAAAGGTTGATCTCACCCCGTTGCTGAACAACTCACTTAAAGTATGAATATTCACTCCAATCTCTCCTGCATTCTCTAAATAGAAAACTCCATTCGATTCCGGGCGGATCCCAAACTCATACAGATGATGCGGAACCAAATAATGACCTTCAATAGCTTTCCGATACGGAGTTCCGCTGGTCATTTTTTCAGCGATACGCATATCCAAATGTGCATCGATATTAATAGCAGAGATACCGTGCTCTGTCTCTGCCAAAGCACGGATATCCGCATACGAAATATCATTTCCCCCGCCCAGTACAATCACCTTCTTTCCATCCCGTAAAAACTCCGAAACCACTTTCGTGAGTGTGTCATGAATCCGATCCAAAGCATCTTCATCAGGCTCCTCAACCATGAAGTCCAGCTCATCTGAAGTATCGTAATAATCTGTTTCTATATTGCCGGCATCAAACAATCGTACTGGTGAGTTCTTTTTAACCTGTAGTTTATACAACTGCTCCCGGATCTTATTTGGAGCCTCAGCTGCCCCTATCCGGCCCTTATTCCGCTGAACGCCTTCATGTTGCGGACAGCCAATGAGGACATGTGTAGCATGGTCATAATCACGATCTTCAAATAAAACATCCTGAACCAGCCAGTGGTCGTTTTCATCATGAGAACGAACTTGTTTATATCCATCCGGTACTGCTTTGATAAGCTTCTTTACCCTCTCAATTCCCATACCTTCGCTCCTTTTTTGATGACGGTGTGCACATGATTTTCCCCAAAGAAATAAGCAAGGTCTTTGTAATTATCGGTATCCAAAAGCAGCATATCCGCCTGAAATCCCGGTGCAATGACTCCCAGTTTATTTTTCTCTAAAGCTTTAGCTCCATTCTGTGTGCTGCAACACAAAGCTTCCTCCACCGCCATCCCCATTTTGGTGCACGCCATGCTCATCAGCAACTGCATGGAGATGGTCATGGATGAACCGGGATTGAAGTCCGTTGCCAGGGACACTAAAGCACCGGCATCCAGTAATTTTCGCGCCGGAGAATATGGGATATTCAGAAAGTAGGAAACGCCCGGGAGAATGGTCGCAATGGTTTCTGAACGACTCAGTCTTTGCACATCTTCATCACTCAACACTTCCAGGTGATCGACCGAAACAGCTCCCAGTTCAATGGCCATCTCCACCCCGCCGATATCGTTAAACTGATTGGTATGAAGTTTGGGTTTAAGTCCGTGTTCGATTCCTTTTTCCAGCACTTTACGTGCCTCTTCAACCGTGAAGTATCCTTTCTCACAAAACACGTCACAATATTCTGCCAGCCCAGCGATCTCGGGGATCACCGCCAACACCTCTTCCATATATTCTTCTTTGGATGAATGTTTGGGAACCGCGTGTGCTCCCAGAAAAGTGGCAATAAGTTCGATGGGCTGTTCCTCTTTCAGCTCATGTATCACTTCCAGCATCTTACGTTCGGTTTCCGGATCCAGTCCATAGCCACTTTTGATCTCCATCGTGGTGATGCCCTGTTTCAACGCTTTTTGCAGGCGAATTCGAGCCAGGTTCTTCAATTCTTCTTTAGATGCATTCCGCGTAGCCTCCACCGTTGAGACTATGCCACCGCCCTTCTCCGCAATTTCCTCGTAACTCATTCCTGCCGAACGCATCGCGAATTCATCGGCTCGGTTGCCCCCAAAGACCAAATGAGAATGGGAATCCACGAATCCCGGTACAGCAGATTTTCCTTCGGCATCCAGAATCACGGGATGACCTTCCACCTGCTCCATCACTTCGGAGATCGGCCCAACGGCTTTGATCATTCCATCCGAAATATAGATGGCCACATTTTCATAGATATTCAAACTGCGAAGTTCCGGTCCGCGGTAAACTCCCGGTTTAGGAGAGGCAATTTGGGAGATGTTTTGAATGAGTAGGTTAGGCATGATTACTTGATTCTTTTTTCCCAGTAAGATGGTTTTCGCTTTGTATGATGTATTGCCAAAATTGCAATTAGGTCATCCTTCCTTTTATAAATAATCGCAAATGGAAACCTATCTAACAAAACCCGCTTTGTATTATGTAAATAAGAATGCCCCGAATCAGGAAATTTCTTGATATCTAAAATTGCTTCTTGAACTGCATCATAAAATTCTTCCGATAGCTGTACATCAATATCCTTATAGTACTTTACTGATCTATAGTACTCCGACTTAGCTTCCCCGTTAAAGCTAACATTCTTAATTTTCATTCTTCAATGATTGACCGTGCCTTTTTGCTTACTTCCTCCCAAGAGGTCATCTCACCTTCTCCACTATCAAACTGATCAACTCTTCTTTTTAATTCTTTTGCCCAAGCCTCTTCCGTTTCATATTTATTCTCAACCGGAAGACTCTCAAGCAACATCTGGGCTAACTCCGCACGTTCTTTTTCCGGAAGCTTTAATGCTTTTTCCTGAATTTTTTCTTTGTTCATAGCATTTCTCCTAGTTCTAAATCTTATCTAATATAATCAAAATCAAATTATTGGTATTACCAGTTTAGGTGCATATTTCGATACGTACCTACATGGCAACTAATTCATTCCAAAAATGGTAGTTTGAGGTGATGCTCCTTCGCACAATCAATCGCAATTTCGTAGCCGGCATCGGCATGACGCATAACGCCCGTAGCCGGATCATTCCAGAGTACGCGCTCTAATCTTCGATCGGCATCCTCAGTTCCATCGGCTACTATCACCAAACCCGCATGCTGCGAAAAGCCCATCCCCACGCCGCCACCGTGATGGAAAGACACCCAGGTGGCTCCTGAAGAAGTATTAAGCAACGCATTTAAGATCGGCCAGTCAGATACCGCATCCGATCCGTCCTTCATACCTTCTGTTTCGCGATTGGGACTTGCTACAGACCCTGAATCCAGATGATCGCGCCCAATTACGACCGGAGCTTTTAGCTCACCAGTTCGTACCATTTCGTTGAAGGCCAGCCCAAGTTTATGACGCTGACCTAATCCCACCCAGCAAATACGGGAGGGTAATCCCTGGAAGTGAATTTGTTCTTTGGCCATATCCAGCCAGTTGTGAAGATGGGGATCGTCCGGAATGAGTTCTTTCACTTTTTGATCGGTTTTGTAAATGTCCTCAGGATCTCCTGAAAGTGCCACCCAGCGAAACGGGCCAATTCCCTCACAAAAAAGCGGACGAATATACTCGGGCACAAATCCGGGAATGTCGAAGGCATTTTCCACGCCTTCATCAAAAGCTTCCTGGCGAATGTTATTTCCATAATCAAAAACCGGCAATCCTTTTTTCTGGAAGGAAAGCATGGCTTCTACCTGCACAGCAATAGATTTCTTTGCTCTCGCAACCACTTCTTTGGGATTCGATTTTTGCATGGATTCCCATTCTTCCACACTCAAACCCAGAGGCAGATATCCATTCAGCGGATCGTGCGCACTGGTTTGATCAGTGACCGCATCAGGCAAAATATTACGCTCCAGCAGTTTCGGATAGATGTCGGCTGCATTTCCATGTAATCCAACTGTGACCGGCTTTTTATCTTCAACGGATTTTTGGATGATCTCAATTGCTTCGTCTAACGAATTGGCCTTTTTATCGACGTAACCTGTTCGAAGGCGAAAGTCGATCCGGGATTCCCGACATTCTACAGCCAGCATACTTGCACCGGCCATTTTTGCTGCCAAAGGTTGAGCACCACCCATGCCGCCAAGTCCCGCCGTAAGCACCCATTTTCCGGAAAGATCTCCCCCAAAATGCTTCTTTCCCATCGACACAAATGTCTCATAGGTTCCCTGCACAATACCCTGACTTCCGATATAGATCCACGAGCCGGCCGTCATCTGTCCGTACATCATCAGCCCTTTTTTATCGAGTTCGTTGAAGTGATCCCAATTGGCCCATTTGGGAACAAGATTGGAGTTGGCGATCAGTACGCGAGGAGCATCTTTATGCGTCTTGAAGATCCCAACAGGTTTCCCTGATTGCACGAGCAGGGTTTCCTCGTCAGTCATCGACTTCAGTGATTCCAGGATGCCATCAAAACATTCCCAGTTTCGTGCGGCTCTTCCTATTCCGCCATACACAACCAATTCTTCTGGCTTTTCGGCGACATCCGGATCCAGGTTATTCTGGATCATTCGGAAAGGAGCTTCCGTCTGCCAGCTTATACAGTTTAGATCGGTTCCCGTTGGTGCTTTTATTTTTCTTCCCATCGTTCAAAACTTTTATTCCTGTAATTACATACACGGCAGGAATGTACAGGATTTTGAGGGAAGACTCATCTCAAACTATTGTTCTTCAGGAGCCCCAGCAAATTCCCCAAAACTCTGATCCAGATAGGCATCCGTTCCTACAAATTCGAGAATATTCAGATACATCTCCTCAGGAATATATCCGGGCTGACCTGCAATTACTTCCCCATCGGAATCCAGGAAAATAAACGTCGGCGTTCCGCTAATTCGAAATCCCGTGGCCAATTGTCTGTGGGTCATGGTGTTTCCGCGAAATGAAAGCGAGTCTTTAGAGTCAATATCTAACCAAACGGGGTAAAAATGTTTATCTGTTTTCTCCTGAACTTCTTCTAAGGCAAATACTTCTTTCTCCATTTTCTTGCAGTAGGTGCACCAGCGTGCATTGCCGTAAATAAGGACTTTCTTATCATTTTCTGCAGCCAGCTCCTGGGCTTCTTTCAATGGCTTCCAGTCGAACATTTTGAGCGGGTCCGACTGAGGATCATCTTGAGCAAAGGCAGAAATACTGAATAGAGAAAGGATGAGTAGCAGAAAATAGTTTTTGATGGTCATAAATAAATTTTTGGAATGATTTCAGGCTCACTAACGAGCCGAAATTTAGTTTGTTATAGGTGAACCGATTCAGCTTAGCGCAAGTTCAAGATCGGCAATAATATCATCGGGATGTTCAAGTCCTACACTTAACCTAATGAGGTTATCAGGCGTTGGAGACTCGTCTCCTTCAGAGGATTTCCGGTGTTCCCATATACTTTCAATTCCGCCCAGGCTCGTAGCTGCCTTTATCAGTTCAGATTTTCCGACAATGGCAATGGCTTCTTCATATCCGCCATCGATCAGGAACGAGATCATCCCGCCAAAATCATCCATTTGTGCTTTGGCAATTTCGTGACCGGGGTGAGATTCCAATCCCGGATAATAGACGTCTTTTACTTTAGGATGCTTACTCAAAAACGCCGCTACTTTTCGGGCATTCTCGTTGTGAGCTCTCATTCTGTAAGGAAACGAACGAATACTTCGGCTGAGTAGCCAGCAGTCTCTCGGAGAAGGCACCGCTCCCTGAACGCGTTGAATCAGGCGGATCTTATCAAACAAAGCTTCGTTGTCGTTGGTGATGACGGCTCCGCCCAAAATATCACTGTGTCCGCCCAGGTATTTGGTGGTGGAATGAACCGAGATATCGGTACCCAGCTCCAGCGGACGCATATTGTAGGGTGTAGGCCAGGTATTATCCACAGCAACCACGGCTCCATTTTCCTTTGCAAGCTTGCTCACTTCAACAATATCGGTAATTAGTAAACGGGGATTGGAGGGCGTTTCCAGCCAAACGAGTTTGGTATTTTCTTTCAGGGATGATCTTACCGTATCCAGGTCGGTCATGTCGATAAAGTCCACATCCAGGTTCCATTTTTCAGCAAATTCCCACATCAGCTTTCGCGTTCCGAAATACACATCATTTGGAACCAACACATGTGCTCCGGCTTCCACCATTTGAAATACCGATGAGATCGCTGCCATTCCTGATGAAAACGCCGCACAATGGCTTCCGCCTTCCAGCTCACAGATCACATTTTCCAATTGTGAGCGATTCGGGTTGGTTAGCCGAATGTATTTATCATCGCCCTCTTGATGTCCGCCTTTTCGGTGCTCATAGATCGTAGAAACTTCGATCCCCGGAACAATGGTATCATTTTCCCGATCAGACTTTTTCATACTTCCGTGTATGGCAATGGTCTCAATGTGTTTTTTTGGCATATCGCTTTCCTTAAATTCAACCTAAAATAAACAATTTCTGTCCCTAACTCTCTTTATTGTTATAACAAATAGACAGCAACCGTTTGAAATATTTCCTAATTTATTCCTGGCTTTCAGAGTAGTTCAATATAGATATTTTTGATATTTGCGCACTTCTGACTTAGTTTGATTTTTCTATTCTAAGAACCGTTTGTTCCCGTGACCTGGGGCAAATCCTCTTATTCCTATGATGATAAAATTCTGGAAAAAATATAAATCAAGAGTATATAATAATTGCATCGGGGGAATGACTCTGCCCGATGGACTCGACTTTTGGCGCAATAAATTATTCTATACCGTCATTTTATATCTGCCCTTGTTCGCCATGATCTTGTTGATCCCTTCCATTATCATGACCTATTTCATGAATTTGGCAGGCCTTGCAGTGGCTTACTTTGTATTTGCGGCCACCATCTTATTCATTGCCTTAAATCGTTCGATGAATATTACCCTGAGGAAATATTTCTTCCTGGGTTTGTTGTACATCGTGGCTATTTCATTGATCTCATTTATGGGACATCATGGCGCCGGACTTACCTATTTATTTGGCGTTACCGTTTTCGCACTTCTTATTTTACCTGCTAAAGCAGGAAGGATTACCGTTTATATCAACGTAATTCTTTGTGTACTGCATGGTTGGTTTATCTACACTGGCTGGGTTGATTATCCTCTGAGAGATAGTTTCCAGGTTATTTCATGGTTCCTCATTGCCGGGAATTCTATTCTTCTGAGTATCGTCGCAGTAATATTTATGCCGATGTTATTTAGCGGGCTACAGCGCACTATACGTGAGCAAAAGGATCTTGAAAAATCACTTAGAATTCACCAAAAAGAACTGGAAGAATCTTTAAGTGAAAAGGAAACACTCCTTGCTGAGATACATCACCGGGTAAAGAACAACCTGGCTGTTATTTCGGGGATGCTGCAGATGCAATCATTTAAAGAGACGGATGAAGCCATGCAAAAAAAGCTTATTGACAGCACCCTGCGAATTAAGTCTATGGCCAACATTCATGAACAGCTATATCAATCGCACAGTTTTTCCAACATCTCTTTTGATAAAGGCATTGAAACCCTTGTTCAAACTATTTTAGACACCCTCGATCATGCTTCTAAGATCGAGACTTCTTTTGATCTGGATCCGATCGAATTAAACATCAATCAGGCCATTCCTTGTAGTTTGATCGTGAATGAAGTCATCACAAATTCTATTAAGCACGCTTTTAAAGAAGAGGAGTCAGGTGAAATACATGTTCAATTGTCGAACAAGGATTCCCTGGTCTCTCTTAATATAACGGATGACGGAAATGGTTTTGCAGATAAAACTCCGGTGGGTTCTTCAAAATCCACCTCTTTGGGAATGGAGCTAATTGATGCTTTGGTTATTCAACTGGAAGGTACTTATGACTATGGATCTAAGAAGGATCACTCCGGATCTGTTTTTTCCATGGAATTCAAGATCTCAGATCAAGCCGGCAGCAGCAGCTCTTAAGTTTGCTAAACTTCACCCCGAATGGCACGAATTCTTTCCAATACCGGAGGGTGTGAATAATTCAGCCACACATAAAACCAATGGGGCGTTAAGTTGGAGAGGTTATCTTTTGAGAGCTTCTTCAATGTAGAGATCATATCCTCTGGCTCACCTGTGGTTTCAGCTGCAAACTCATCCGCTTCGAACTCATGCTTTCTGGAGAGAATTTGCATGAAAACGGACAAGATCATATCAATGGGAGCATATAGCATTCCGAAGAAAATGAGTCCGGCATATACCGACATCTGTTCCATATAAAACGCCTCGAATAAGCCTTCTGCATTCAAGAAAACAGAGAGCAGAAAGAACATCACGCCCGTTTGCAGGATGCTGGTTACCATGCCTTTTACAATGTGCTTTTTCTTATAGTGACCAATTTCATGCGCCAGTACCGCTACTAACTCATCATTGGTGTGATTTTCGATCAGCGTATCGTACAGAGCCACTCTTTTATTCTTCCCGAATCCCGTAAAAAAAGCATTAGATTTACTGGATCGTTTTGAGCCGTCGATCACAAATAAGCCCTGCAGTGGGAAATCTACTTTCTCCGCATAATCCTCGATTGCCGTTCGCAGCTCACCTTCTTCAAGCGGGGTGAAATCGTTGAACAGTGGCATGATCCAGGTCGGCGCTACATACTGCATGATGAGCGTAAAAGCCGTCACGGCGCCCCAGGCATACAACCACGCATAATTTCCGGCATACATGAAAAACCATAAGATCCCTGCCAACAGAGGCGTGCCGATCAACAGGCTTAATCCAAGTCCTTTCACCAGATCCATCACAAATGTTTTAGGCGTTGTTTTGTTGAAGCCAAAGCGTTCTTCGATCACAAAAGTGGAATAGATACTGAATGGAAGGTTGATGATGGTTTTGGCAATGATCAAAATTCCGATGTAGAATAATCCGGTAACAAGCTCACTAAAGCCCCAAGCTCGTACAATTTCATCCAGCCAGTTGAAGCCACCCGAGAACCAGAATCCGAGTACCACGGCAAGGTCAAATCCGCCGGTGAGGAAGCCAAACTTGGTTCGTATTTTGGTGTATTCCTGAGATCTGGAATAGGTGTCCTCATCATAAACGCCTTCAAATTCTTCCGGCAGTTCTTTGGAAAGGGATCTCAGGTTGAGGTAATTGGACGTGATGTCGAGAATAAAATCAATGGCGATAGTTGCCAGAATAATGACGGCGTAGATGTTCATGAAAGGGGTTTACTTAAATTGATAAATCAAAACCTAAGATAAAGGTTTTATCTTTCCTCTCTTATCCTTTTTTGGTACGCCAATGGGTCTTCATTTACTTGTAGAATTCCAGAATATTTTCTTGCATCCAGTTTTCCTTCCTTTACTTTTGGCTTGACCTCCCGAAGCATCGGGATAACAAAAGGTCAAGGCGAGCGAAAAAAGAGCTAAAGCTGTCTCCGTTTCGCTAAAAGAAATCAATGCTCCTTCACGTTCTGTTATTGCTTCTAAGATTTTCAGCGGTATGATTTCTTTCTTTACGCTTCATTCCTCTATCTTCTTCACGCTCTTTTTTCTAAGGCCAGAATTATATAATTCCTTTATTCAAGAAACCGCCGAACACTTCATAGAATAAGTGATTATCCGCAACATCCGCTTCATCTGCGTTCTATTCCGTTACTTATTGAACCTGGGCTTTTTCATTGGTCATCAAAACCATCTTCAAACTCTTATCAGACTCATAGAAAACACAAATTAGTTTAACATTAAACTATTGAATGATAAACCGTATATTGCTGTTGTGATAGCAAAACAATCAAACCTAAGACATCATGACACATCATAAAGGAATACATCACATTACAGTACTGGCCGGAGAGGCACAACGCAACGTAGAATTTTATACCGACACGCTGGGGATGCGGATGGTAAAGAAATCGGTAAACCAAGACGATCCGGGCACATATCATCTGTTTTACGGAAATCAGGCAGCGGAGCCCGGTTCAAGCTTGACCTTCTTCCCGTGGCCAAGAGCTCAAAAAGGCGAAGCCGGTGTTGGAGAGGTCGTAAACGTGGGACTAAAAGTACCTGAAGGTTCAGAGGAATATTGGGAAACCCGGCTCAGCGATCACGATGTCTCATATGAAGTTGTCGATGTATTTGATCGAAAAGCCCTCCGGTTTGAGGATCCCGACGGACTGGAATTGGACATTGTCTTTGAAGGAGAAGCTAAACCCAAAGTAGAAAATGTGGACTACATTGTACCCTCTGAATATACGATCCAGGGATTCTGGGGCGCCCGCATGCTTTTAAATGAAAAGCAGCATACCGAAATGTTGATCGGCGATCTGTTTGGATTTGAAGAAGCTGCTCAAAAAGGAAACCAAACACTGTATCAAACCGATGCCCCTGTTGGCCGTTATGTGATCATTGAGGAGGATAAAGAAGCTTCCCCTGGTAAAAACGGACGCGGTATCGTGCATCACATTGCCTACCGAGCAGAAAATCAGGACGAGCTGGATGAACTTCGCCAAAAAGTGGGTCAGAAAGGATTGAATCCTACGCAGATCATCGATCGCCATTGGTTCAAGTCGGTGTATTACCGAATTCCGGCGGGTGTACTTTTCGAGATGGCTTCCGACGACCCCGGATACAGCGTAGATGAGGAATTCGAACATCTCGGAGAGACTTTGATTCTCCCACCATGGCTGGAATCCAAACGAGAGCAAATCGAACAGATCCTGCCAGAGATCAAAGTGGCCACTAAAGCTTAGTTCAGCCCAAAACTAACGAACAACAACTCGTTCCTACGCTCTGCGTGGGAACGAATTTTTACCCCCGAATTTAGATAAAAATATTACACCAATGAGTTTATTTAGAGTAACTGAAGACACCAATTTCGAAGGACCGCATCAATCAACCCAGGTTTTAAAAGGAGGCGTTGATGCTTCTGAAGCAGATGCTGCAATGATCATGATCCATGGCCGGGGCGCAACGGCACAAAGTATTTTACCCTTAGCTGATGAATTTGACACCAATCTTAAACTGACACTTCGCGCACCTCAGGCAAGCGGTAATACCTGGTATCCGAATTCCTTTATGGCGCCATCTGAGAATAACGAGCCTGGTATTTCCTCCGGTTTGCAGCAGATCTTTACCATTGTGGAGGAACTTAAGTCGGAAGGATTCTCAGAAGACCAGATCTACCTTCTGGGCTTTTCGCAGGGAGCGTGCCTGGTTTCCGAATTTGTAGCTCGTCATCCCAAAAAATATGGCGGATTGATCGCCCTAAGTGGAGGATTGATCGGCGAAGGAACTTCTATACCAGCTGATAATTATTCCGGAGATCTTTCCGGTACTCCGGTCTTTATGGGGTGCAGCGATGTTGACGCTCACATCCCAAAAGAACGGGTAAACGAGTCGGCGGAAGTATTTTCACAGTTAAATGCAGATGTGAACAAGAAACTATATCCGGGTATGGGACACACGGTAACCCATGATGAGATCGAAGAGATCAACCAACTATTGAATGCATAATTTATAGCTTGAAGATGAATATGAAGGCCGATTCTTTCACCGGAATCGGCCTTCAATATTTGTTTCTCTTTGCGATCCTTAACGAATGTACTTATACCTGAAATCCTTAAAAAATATCGCGAGCTCAGAATTATTCCTGAGTTAGTGACCTGAACACTTCTTCAATTACTTACCTTCTTTTTCCTATTTTGGTTTCTTTTCATCTCGGTACAAATATAGCAGGATAGTCTATGGAAATTCTTTGGTTGATCGCAGCATATATTCTGGGGATGGGGGTGTCTAAGATCAAGATACCGCCTCTTGTTGGTTTTTTGGGTGCAGGAATCTTGCTTTCCCTTTACGGATATGAAGCTACCTATGCCCTTCATGAAATTGGACATATTGGCGTTCTGTTACTGCTTTTCACTGTAGGACTCCATCTCCGTTTTAAAAGTATTTTGCGGCCGGAAGTATTGGGAGCAGGCGGATTACACCTTGCCATCTCCACCGGCATTTTTATGCTGGTTGCCAATTTTTTTGGTTATGCATGGACCGAATCGTTGATCATCGGAGTACTGCTGGGATTTTCAAGTACCGTTTTGGCTGCCAAGGCGCTTGAAAGTCGTGGTGAGCTAGGAGCTTATCACGCCCGTGTTTCGATCGGGATACTCATTTTACAGGATATTGTTGCCATCACTGTACTTGCTTTAACGGGCGGAGGTGCACCTTCTATTTGGGGACTTGGTTTACTGGCTTTGCCTCTTTTACGCCCACTGCTTATCAAAGCACTTATCGCAAGCGGACATGACGAACTCCAACTCATTTTTGCGTTGATCCTGGCCATTGGCGGAGGAACTTTATTCGAGGTATTGGGACTTTCTTCTGAACTCGGGGCCCTGGTATTCGGAGCGTTGCTATCCGGCCACGAACTCTCAGACGAACTCTCTGAAAAACTTTGGGGACTGAAGGAAGCCTTTCTGGTTGGCTTTTTCCTGGAGGTGGGTTTAGCCGGACTCCCCGATTACAATGCACTCGTCTTTTGCGCTGTACTGCTGGCCTTACTTCCGCTGAAATCTGCATTATATTTCTTTATGCTCACCGCATTCAAGATGCGTGCCCGAAATGCTTTTTATGTGATGGGCACACTTTCTTCTTACAGCGAATTTACATTGATAGCCGGAGTTGTAGCTGTTTCAGGAGGTTTCATCCCGGAATCCATAATGACCAGCTTTGCCTTACTCGTAGCTGTTTCATACGCCATCAATGCTCCCTTTACAGAAAACATCAACGCGATCTGGAATAAATTTGAATATTCACTTCTCCGGTTTGAACGCGAAGGAAAACACCCCGGTGATCAGGTTGTTTCTTTGGGAAGCGCCAACTACTTGGTGTTGGGCATGGGGCAGGCTGGCTCCGCTGCCTATACTTATCTGAAAGAACGCGACTATAAAGTCATTGGAATGGAATCGGATCCCGCTAAAATTGAGGCAAACCTTGAAAACAAAAGACGAGTGGTTTATGGTGATGCACAGGATCCCGAACTTTGGCAAAACATTGATCTTGCTAACATCAAAGCAATTATGCTGGCGATCCCAAAACCGGAAACAAAAATTGAAGCTACCAAGCTGATTCGTCAGTATGGATTTACCGGAGATGTAATGGCACTCACCATGCGCAGTGAAGAGAACAATGCTCTTCGTGAAGCGGGTGCCACAGCAGTTTGCCTGCCCGTAAGTGAAGCCGGACGCAAACTCGCTGAACTCAGTATCTCTGAAAAACCCACAGACGGCAGTGATCTTGCACTGAATTTATCCTTTCACTAAACCGCATACTGACCTGTCAAAAGTCACACTCGGCCTGTACAACGGAAATGGTTTACGGAAGTTATTCAGGAGATCAACCAATTGCAGAGTTCCTGATCTATGGTTTAAAAGTGAAACTAAAAATGGCTCCGTTTTCATCTGAAGTAACATCCATTTCGGCATCCAGCTGATCTGCAAAATTCTGGATGAGAACGGAACCTAAACCTGTTCCCACAAGCGATTCAAAATCATCAGGCAAACCCGGACCATCATCTCCTATTGATAGTTTCACCTTCCCGTTTAACTGTTCTAAAGCTATCGAGAGCCGCCCTTCCGCTACCTCGTCAAAGGCATACTTGTAGGCATTTACGATCAACTCATTCACCAGCAATCCACATACCACCACCTTGTCCACGTCCATCACGATCGGCTCAAGGTCAAAATCCAACGCTACATTATCCAGATCACCGGTGTACGTATCATGAATAGAAGTAATGAGTTCTTCCAGGTATTTATTAAGCTTTACGGTTTTGTAATGCTGCGTTTGATATAGCTTATCATGAACCAGCACCATGGAGTTGATACGACTTTTACTGTTCGAAAGACTTTCTTCCACAGCGGGATGATCGGCAGTACTTATCTGCAGATCAAGGAGAGATGAGATCTTGGCGAGGTTGTTTTTTATGCGATGATGGATCTCCTGCATAAGGATCTCTTTTTCTTTCAATGCCTCTGAAAGTTCATTGGTTCGGGCTTTCACCTGTTTTTTTAGCACGATCAGCCATCCAAAGATAAAGATCAGAACAAGCAGGCCTCCCCATGCCGAATAGATAAGATATTTCTTTGGAAGACCTGTGGTTTTGATATCCTCTGGTCCACGGGGCATCACGTTATACACCACATCGCCATTACTTTGAAAAACGAATTTGCCCACCACACCGGAAATTTCAATTTCATCCCCGATACTAAAAAGGTCCAGATTAAAGTCATCCTTGGAAGCATGCGACTGAGACACGTACACCTCCATCATATGTTCAGAAGTATCATTCACCATCATCGTCAAACCCCAATAGCCCGAGCTTGCTGATTTTCGGGAAACCACAGCACGTCCTTTTGTTAACATTCCCAGGTAAGATTCGGGATCAGCTGCTACAGTGCTGAGCGGTATTGGTTTTGGGGGGTCAGGGGCGGTATCAACAATAATAACCGTATCTGCAATGATCTCGGGTTTATTGTAATACAACTGAAGGGAGCCTCGAACTATGACACTGTCTCCTCTTTTAATATCTGCTTGTAATTCCCCGCTGAACACCTGAACGCCGGCCTTATCATCCTGTATATAAACCGAAAGTAATCGTTCATTAAATGAGAGGTTATCAACGGAAGAGCGACCACTTATCGTTACCTTTTGATTTAGCCGGTCCATCTCTCCGTCGCCATCACCATCGGCCATCGCTTCTGACACAGTCAAAACTTCTTTCTGATCCGTTGACTGGGCCTGAACAGAAAAGCAGCCAAGTGCTAAAATTGTTATGAATATCCATCCTGATCTACGCTTCGCAAAGGTATCAGCCTTAAAAAACCGAAGGAGCTTTTCCATATATATTTTATAAATGCAGGTATATATTTTTTTTATCGTTCACTTAATGAATTTCTTTAATATAGAAGACAATTTTTCAGGGTCAAAGTAACTTCCGGCTTTAACAAACAAGGAAAAACATATAAACAGAGAAACCCTTGTCCCAAGAGTACTGAAACGTAAATTCCCAGATGATCGCCCTTGATTATAATTTTTTAAAAAACTTCATCGTTCGTTCAACTTAATTACTCATCATAACATTTTACGATAGCATTGCTAATTACCTATATTTAATTGAACAACAATAATTAACCGGAGGAAATATGATTCGTTCTTTAGGACAAAAATCAGCCTTTTACCTGGCACTTATTTTCGGTTTGGGATTATTTTTGGGCCAACACGCGATCGCCCAAAATGGTCTCACCCTCGAACAGGTAGCCAAAATTCAAAGTGTTACCAACGTGTATCTCTCACCGGATGGAAATACTGCCTTATACACCCTTTCCGTCCCCGCCGATCCCTTTAAGGAAAACGCACCCAACAGTTCGCATCTATACGCACTTGATGTTGAATCTGGAGAAACCGAGGCTTTGATCACAGACATGAGCGTAAGCGGGATCAGTTTTCGCCCGGCTTATAATACCGTCACCTATCTGGCCAAAAAGGATGGAGATGAAACCAGGTCTTTGTATGAAATGGATCTTGAAGAGGGAACTACGGAAAAGCTCTATGCTTTCGAGTCTAACATTTCAGGATATGACTGGGCCAGTGATGGTAATCACATCGCTTTCCGCGCACCCGAGCCTAAAGAAGAAAAAGAATCCCCCTTGCCGTACAGCCCGGAGATCTACGAAGAAAACTTAACCAACACCTGGGCTTACATTCAGAATGTAGCCATGGAGGGACATACGCCACACCGCATTCCTGTAGATGGCAGCGTGTATGATATCAAATGGAGCCCTGACCAGACTAAGCTGATGGTTGCGGTTGCTCCAACCCCTTTGGTGGATGATTTTTATATGAGCCAAAAGGTGGTGATAGTGGATCACAAAAGCCGTGAAATATTGGCCGAAGTTGACCATGAAGGAAAGCTAGGGCAAGTAACCTGGAGTCCCGATGGCGAAAAACTGGCTATGATCGCCGCTGCAACTATTAACGATCCTATTGCAGGACGCGTAAAGATCGCCGATACCGAAACCGGAAACACCTCGCTCTTGAATGAAGACTTTGAAGGCAGTTTTGACCAGATCGAATGGGCAGATGCCAACACCCTGCATTATCTTGCAAGCAAGGGCTCATGGTCTGAATTCGGAAGCCTGAATGTAAGCTCAGGCGAGATGGAAGCTTTTATCCCAACCGGCGGTCCCGTTATCTCCGGTTTTGCACATGCGGCAAATGGTGTTCATGTGTTTGAAGCACATTCACCCACCCATCCATCAGAAGTTTTTATTACCAAGGATGATTTTGCCCTGGAACGGGTCACCAGCAGCAACCCCTGGCTGGATGATGTTGAACTAGCCCCTCAGGAAGTTATAACCTACGAAGCGCGTGACGGACTGGAAGTTGAAGGCGTTCTCATCTATCCATTAGATTATCAGGAAGGCACCCGATATCCTGTTATCACAATTGTACATGGCGGACCTGAAGCACACTATGATAATGGCTGGCTTACTGATTATTCAGATGCCGGTCAGGTTGGAGCTGCTGAAGGCTATGCCGTCTTCTATCCAAATTATCGCGGAAGTACCGGCCGTGGACTTGAATTTGCCATGAGCAGTCAGGGCGATCTTGCCGGAGCTGAGTTCGATGACATTGTGGACGGTGTGGATCACCTCATTGAAATGGGCCTAGCCGATGAAGATAAAGTAGGTGTAACCGGAGGTTCATACGGCGGATATGCCACAGCTTGGATGAGTACCAAATACAGCGATCGTTTTGCAGCCGGTGTGATGTTCGTGGGAATCAGCAATAACCTCTCCAAATGGGGAACCAGCGATATTCCCGAAGAACTTTATCATGTGCATGCCCGCAAGCGCATTTGGGATGATTATCAGGGATACCTGGAAAGAAGTCCCATTTACCATGTTGATAATGCTGAAACACCGTTGCTCATTATGCACGGAAAAGAAGACACCCGCGTAGATCCCGGCCAGTCTTATGAGCTTTATCGACATATAAAAACCAGAACTGATACGCCGGTACGACTTGTGCTCTATCCCGGTGAAGGCCATGGAAACCGGAATGCAACCGCTAAGTACGATTACAGCTTGCGCTCTCTGCGATGGTTTAATCAGTACCTGAAAGGCGACCAAACAGAACGACCTGACTCAGAACTCGAAGTCCAGGAAATGAGTATCGAGAACTGATCAACGATCATTTTAAACAACAAAACCTGACTGTTTTTAGCAGTCAGGTTTTTTTATGGCTTTGAATTTCTGATCAATAGATCTCTTAAGTCGTCAGAGAGGCAATAAAAAAATATCAGGCAAAAATATATTTCGAGCGGTGACTTAAGAGTGCTTGGCTGGGCAAATAGCAGGTTTCTTGAACTTAGATAAACTATTCACTCAAGTCTGAAGACTTGGTCTGCTAGCGCTTTTCAGTCTTCTCATTCGCTCAAGACTGAAAAGATCTTAAGAGTTGGTCAATCTGATTCATACTATTTCGAGGAAAGCCAGTTTTCGGGATTCAGGTTTTCATTTCCTCTTCTAACCAAGAAGAAGATCACTTCCCCTAATTCCGACTGACTGGTTCCCGAGAGTCCAACCCGGTCACCTTCTTTCAGCACCGAACCTACCTCCACATCAATGTGGCTTAAGTTGCCGTAAGCGGTGTAATAGGAACCGTGCTTCATGAAAACTACATCTCCATACCCAGGCAGAGGCTGAATTCTAAATACATATCCCGGCGAAACAGCTTTTACCGGTGAACCCGGCTCAGCCACAATATCTATACCCGGATGTTCCGTCACCGTACCATACAATGGATTCCGAACCCTACCGAATTTTTTTGAAACTGTTTTACTATTTACCGGCCAGCTTAACTCGCCCTTCGCTTTCCCGAACATATTTTCATGCGACATCATCACCTCATCACTTACAAAACTTTCGCGGGTAACAGGACTCGAATATTTGGCAACCTCCTCATTCCGTCTGCGGGCATCGGCAATATTGCGAGCTTCTTCCAGCCT
>CERJ01015726.1_pt1 | contig 41261 bp, 34 predicted proteins | sample 530781 | NCBI WGS metagenome assembly CERJ01 (sample SAMEA2620967, study PRJEB7988) | marine metagenome | biome: marine biome (ENVO:00000447); feature: deep chlorophyll maximum layer (ENVO:xxxxxxxx); material: "saline water (ENVO:00002010), including plankton (ENVO:xxxxxxxx)" | depth 30 m
TCAGAAACAATCGAAAAGCTCGTAATTATTCGATAACATCAATATTTAACTTTGAATATCTTATATTCAAATATCAAAAATTAAGTTTTTATGAAAAGGACAGTAGCCATACTAGCAGCGGGTTTATTCCTTGCATTTCCCGCCTTAACAAATGCACAGGTTGCCATTACAGCCGTACCCTTTCTACAGATCGAGCCGGACTCGCGTGGTGCCGGAATGGGTAATACCGGAGTAGCCCTAGCAGACAATGCATCTGCCCTATTCTGGAATCCATCGGGACTCGCGTTCCAAAAGAACAACAACCAGGCAAGTATTACCCACTCTAACTGGCTGGCCAACTTCAACGTAAGCGATCTTTTCTACGATTATGTAGTAGGAACTTATTACGTTGAGGGAATCGGAACCATTGGCGCACACCTTACTTATTTGAATTTAGGTGAACAAGCCGTAACCGGAGAAGACAGCCCCGAGATCATTTCCAGGTTTAACAGTTACGAACTTGCTTTTGGTGGTTCGTACGGGTACCAGGTAAGTAAGAATCTTGCAGTAGGTACCAGTTTACGGCTTATCTATTCAAGTCTTGCCAGCGGAACTTCCATCAGTGCCCAAAAAGTAAATCCCGGAAGCAGCGTTGCCGTCGACCTTTCCTTTTTATACCGAACCGATCCCTTTGATATTGGCGGCCGAAACGCCCGATTCAGTTTTGGATCCAATCTTTCAAACCTGGGCCCCGGAATTCAGTATACCGATAACGCACAGAAAGATCCCCTCCCAACCGTACTGCGATTTGGATGGTCTTTCGATCTGGATCTGGATGATGCCGGGATCAACCGTATTACCATTGCCAATGATATTTCCAAGATCATGGCACGTACCACTCCTCAATACACCACTAATCCCGATGGCTCCATCGACACCTCTCGTGTAGCTGCCGGACCTATCGAAGCCCTCGCAAAATCCTGGAGTAGTTTCGAACGCTTTGACGGACAGAACACTATTGAAGTTGGATTGATGCAACAGTTTATGATCGGCGCCGGACTTGAATACTGGTATGCTGACCAATTTGCCCTGCGTGGCGGTTACTATTATGAAGATCCCAACAACGGTGACCGTGAATACATCACCTTTGGTGCCGGTATCCGATACAGCTTTATCGGGGTCGATTTCAGTTACATAAAAACACTGGAGTCTGATCACCCGCTGGCTAACACCCTAAGATTCAGTCTACTCATCGACTTTTAATCTATGCCCCATTTGAAGTTTATTGCGAAGAGCATGTTAGCAATTAGCATGCTCTTTCTTTTTTGGAATTCCACCATTGAAGCTCAGAATATCCCCATAAAGCGCTCTCATGCCATTGCTGAACTTCAACCCAGAAGCAGCGCTAACCTGAATGCTACCGGTACGCTCAACGTAGTCGCCATCATGGTAGAGTTTCAGCCAGACAGCAATCGCCTTACCTCCGGAACCGGAATTTTTGGCCCTGATGGAATGGATGGGCTTCCCTATATGAGCAGAGCCGAAGATATTCGGGTTGAACCGCTCCCCCACAATCGCGGATATTTTGAAGCTCATCTCGAATTTGCAAAAAACTATTACGAAAAAGCTTCAGACAACCAGCTGACCATCAATTACCAGGTTCTGCCTGATACCTATCGGCTTCCAAAAAGAATGGAAGAATACTCCCCCACCGGAGAAAATTTCACCAACGAAAAGATTGGACAGCTGGTACAAGATGCCTGGAATGAAGTAGCTAACGGACCCAATTTTGACGACACAGGTCTCGATCCCGAAAACACCGCCTTCATTATATTCCACGCCGGTGTGGGTCGCGATATCGAACTCACCGGAACCAACCTCGACATCACCCCTTTTGATATTCCTTCTCTCTATCTGACCAAAGGAAATCTTGGGAACCTGCTTGATCAGCCCAATTTTAATGGTTTTGAAGTGAATGACGGATCATTCCGGGTTACCAATTCTATGATCATCCCACGCACCGAGTCGCGGCGCGGCCTGGATATTCAGGAAGATGAATTTGTATTTCCACTTTCCATCAACGGACTTTTGATCGCCTCTATTGGCAGTCACCTGGGACTACCCGACTTGTTTAACACCGAAACCGGAGATCCCGCTATTGGTCGTTTTGGACTCATGGACGGCGCCGGATTCTTTGCTTACAATGGATTACTGCCACCCGAGCCTTCCGCATGGGAGAAAATTTATTTGGGCTGGGAAACTCCCTTCGAAATTTCAGAAAACCGATCTACACCCATTGAACTTTCTGCCAGCTCTTTGGATGAGCCGAATAGCATTGCCAAATATAACCTGTCCAGCTCAGAATACTTTTTGATCGAGAACCGTCACCGAGATCCGGATGGAAACGGTATTACCATCACTATTCGCGAACCCAATGGAAATGAAGTTCAACAAACATTTACTAATGAAGACGAGGCTTTTGTCTTTCAGGAAGCAGGTTTCGATTCGCTGTTACAAGCCGGGACTTTTGTAAATGCCACCAATTTTGATTTCAGCCTGCCCGGCGGTCTGGATGTAGGTGAAGATGAAGACGACCCTTCTGACGATCGTAATCTTAATGGTGGTATTTTGATCTGGCATATTGATGAAGCCGTTATTGATGCTCAGCTTCAAGCAGGCCGTGTAAATGCAGACCCACAGCGCCGGGGCGTAGACCTTGAAGAAGCCGATGGCGCTCAGGACATTGGCAAAGCATTGACCGGAGCACTTGATAACAGTGCCGCTTTTGGAACCGCCTTTGACTTTTGGTGGGATGGTAATGATTACCGGGTGATCCTGGAAACCGGACGGGAAGTGAGTTTCTATGATAATCGCTTTGGCCCAAATACCCGGCCCAATAATGATAGTAACACTGGAGCTAAGTCATTCTTTGAGCTGTATGATTTTTCCGAAAATTTGCCTGCAGCAACATTCAGCATTCGGGCGGTTGAAACGGAAGGGATTTTATTTGAACCTCTCTTCTCAACCAATGAAACCCGGAATACAACTTATTTTACCTGGGAACACGATTACTATGATTACTACCCGCTTTCCCTGGGAATTCATGAAGCTGATACCGATACATTTTTAGTGGCACCTACTAAAGATTTCACCTATGCTTTTGATCATTTGGATCCGGTTGAACCCAATTACCATTTAGGCTCTTCCCGTCAGCAACCCATATTTGGAGATCTACTGATCATTTCTAATAATCCCCGCAATTATTCTGAGATCACCACCAATGGGTACGACCTCGACCTGGCCACCCAGGATAAGAGTGTATGGAACACGCAAACATCGGCAAACCAGGGTTTCATAAGTTCACAGGATGGAGAAACTGTGGATCTAGATTTCACAGATATCTCTATCAATGTAGATGACGGCTCAGTTATTCAAAACACTTCGGGATATGAATTCCGCTCTGAAGTTGTAAACGGCAAATTCGTTGGTATCAATGGAAGTACGGTTATTTTTGTTGGGGAAGACATTCCAGATCATACTTCCAATGCTGAAAACAGATTATTTGCAGGTACCATAAAAAGCAATCAGGGTAATTTCTATTACTTGTTTGAAGACGGTGCTTTTTCAATAGTAGATCCAAATAAGGAGCACCCCATCACTCCAATTTTTGAAGAAGAAAAAGCCGAATGGCCCGCAATATTGGATGAAGGTCAAATTTTGCGCATCAATAAAACTGAGAGTTCAATTGAAGGATACAATTTTAATGGCGCCACATTGCATAATACCCCCATCTTTGCTCCTGATAGCATTCAGTTTATTGGGACTCCCCTAATTGCAGATATCACCGGCGATAATATTCAGGATATATTGGTAGTGGGGCAGGATAAATATTCCGTTAACATATTCGCTTACGAGTTAACGGGTGAGCCCATTCAAGGTTTCCCGCTTTATGTAGGGGCTTCATGGGATGCCAAAACACAACCCATTCATCCCGTTATTTACGAAAATAAATTATATGCCGTTAGTCACCGGGGAGATCTGAAAGCCTGGGAATTCAAGAATTTCACCAGCTCCCAATGGCCCGCTCGTTATGGTAAGAACCCTTATAACAAAGTTTCCGGTTCTGTGAATATTTCCGGACCTGCTGAAACGAATTTTTCAGTATTGAATCCTGAGGAAACCTACAACTGGCCCAATCCGGCATCGGATCATACGAAAATACGATTTGAACTTTCCGAACCCGGTGGAACGGTAGAGATCACAGTCATCAGTATGACCGGCAGAAAGATCTTTGAGGAAACCATTACCTCAAACGGAGGGTCGCCACAGGAGCTCACCCTAAATACACAAAACTGGGCAAGTGGCGGATATGTAGCCCGTGTAAAAGCCACGGTTGAAGGAAAATCAGAAACCAAACTCATTAAAATTGGAGTGTTGAAATAATGAGAACCCTGAGAACATCCATCATACTGTTTGGTTTGCTGTTTTTTGCATGGGGAAACTCTTTTGCTCAGACCGACGTCTCTTTTTACGACTATCCTCAGAATCACCTTGACTGGTTCACCATTGAAAGCGAGCATTTTCTGGTTCATTTTCAGGAAGGCAACAGTCGTTCCGGACAAGTGATATCCCGGATTGCAGAGGAAGTGTATGACCCTATCACCTCTTTGTATCAATATGCACCTGATGAGAAAGTCAGCATCGTCATCAAAGATCGTGAAGATTATTCCAATGGTGCGGCTTACTTCTTCGACAACAAAATTGATATCTGGCTGCCTGCCCTTAATACGCCACTTCGGGGAACCCATAACTGGCTCCGAAATGTGATAGCCCACGAATTTCTTCACATCGTTCAAATTCAAAAAGGAATGAAGCGCAGCCGTAAGATCCCGGCTTTCTATTTACAATGGCTTGCCTACGAGGATGTACGCCGCCCCGATGTGCTGTACGGCTTCCCAAATGGGATCGTCACCGCTCCTTTTGCCACCGTCAATATTCCCGCATGGCTTGCTGAGGGAACCGCTCAATATCAAACCTCGGGACTTTTGTACGAAACGTGGGATAGTCATCGGGACATGATCTTGCGCACCCGTATTCTCAATGACACTTATTTCAGCCTCGATGAAATGGGTACCTTTACTTCCAAAACAAGCCTGGAACGCGAAACGGTTTATAATCAGGGCTATGCGTTTGTGATCTACCTGGCGGATCGTTTTGGGGAAGATGTGCTCCGTGAAATTACTGTGGAGCTGGGCGAACGAGGAGTATATCGTGTAGCACAGGCTATCGAAAATGCGACCGGCATCTCAGGTTACGAGGTATTTGATGAATGGATAGCCGACCGAAAGAGTTTTTATGAAAACGCCATAGCAGATATCAATCCAACCGAGGCAGATACCGTTGAGCCTCTTGGGTTTTTCAACTTTCACCCCCAACTTTCCCCCGATGGCGAGAAGCTGGCTTACATATCCAATAAGTTTGTAGATTTTGGCCTTCTCTCCCTTTATCTGAAGGACGTAAATGGTGAAGAAAAAGAAATTGCAGTGATCAATAACGCCGATTTCAGAGAGTCTGATGGCCACGTAGCTTCCATGGAGCCGATCGTCAGTTTTCTGGAAACTTCTTTTTCCTTTTCTCCCGATGGCGAGAAAATTGCCTATGCCATCAACAAAAAAAATAAATACGGTGAACACTATCGCGACATCTTTCTATACGACCTTAAAAAGGAAGAAAGCAACAGGCTGACCAACAGCGCCCGTATAGAATATCCCGCATGGAATAACGCGGGTGACAAAATCGCAGCCGTTCAGTTCTCAGGAGGAACCCAAAACCTGGTGCTCCTTTACCCCGAACATAAAGATTCTGTTACCACACTCACCACTTTCGAAAGTGGAGAAACGATTTACACGCCTACCTGGAGTCCTGACGATTCCAGGATCTATTTTGCCACAGCAGATCTTTCCAACCGAAATATTCATGTGTATGATGTAGAGTCTGGCCGAATTTCTGAAGTATTAGACGATCCTTACCAAGATTACCGGGATCCGTTTTTAGGTAGAAATGGAAAATATTTGTATTACGCTTCCAATCCTGAAGGCATCTTCAACATCTTCAGAATGGACCTTGAGACCCGCGAAACCGATAAACTTACCAGCGTGATCGGTGGAGCGTTCATGCCGTTTATTTCCGAAGACGGAGAACTTTACTACTCTGAGTTTAAAGTGGATGGCTACAAGATCATGAAAGCAGAGGTAGAGCCACTTCTGAACAATACCGAAAAAGGGTTGTATGAACCGGAGTTTTCGGATGAGGAGCCACAGCTTGTTGATAATTACGAATACATCGAAAAGCTTAACAATTTCGACGATACCGACCTTCGCCCCTTTTCGGAAGGAGCCCGGGCTGTCGCCGATACCGGTAATTACGCTTACAGTATGTCCACCATTGATGACAACTCGGAGCGACTTTACCGCAAATATGAAGACACCTATTCAGGATTCAGCTTTTTCCCGGTTCTTCGTTTTGACAACTACACCAAGCCCAACGGCAATAATGGTGCGCTTATCAAAAATGGAAAATTTGGAAAGTTTGGTGAGAATTTACTTCGCGATATGAAACCAGGAGTCTATCTTTCATCCCGGGATGTGATCGACAAACTCAGCTTTTTTGGCGGGTTAATGGTTGGTGTGGCCTCTCAGCCCGCAAGCAGTATCGGCGGCTTTTTCCGGCCCGACCGCATTCTTGGCTTAGACCGTGATGCCTTCCTTATAGTGGAACACCGCGGCTTGCCTTTTATTGAACGAAGCTGGTCGCCAACCGTAGCACTGGAAGTCTATAACTTGCGCCGAAATGTATCTGATGGACTTTCCATCGAAGAATTCCCCTGTACCTCCTGCCTGCCAGATACCATCAGCACCGATATAGCGTATGATGTCTGGGAAGCCGGACTGTTTCTGCGCAGTAAATTAAGCCGATTCAGCCTGCTGGAACTTGGGGTGATGTACAGTCCCTATCGTGTTTCAACAGAGAATTTTTATTCCAGGGAACTGAAGCAGGACATTCCCGGGGAATCCTCACAATACTACAGAGGAACGACTTTATCTGCATCCTATACCTTCGATTATTACATGTATTCCAATGATGCCGATATTGCTCCGCTTGGATTGAAGGGCTACGCACGATACGAGTATCAGCCTTCGAGTTTGCTGGAGGAATATGAGATCAAAGAGGGCACCCTGTCTCCCATCTTCAAGGAATCCAGGAATCATTCAGCAGAAATTCATTTACGCTATGGGTTCAAAACCTTCAAAAATCAGTCCTTTCAGGCGCGCGTACGCGGATTTCATTATTTCAATGATCCCGATGATTCTTTCTTCTCTGATTATGTAGGCGGATTCCTGGGCATGCGGAGTTATCCGTTTTTTGCATTGGGAGGAAGTACTACAGGATTTACCAGCCTCTCTTGGTTTGCACCCATTTACCGAAATATTGGAACACAAGTTGGCCCTTATACCCTGGACAAACTTTTTGCACGCTTCTTTTTTGAAACAGGAAATGGCTGGCGCAGTCCATACGACACCGGTAATAATCTTAAAACCGGAGTTGGTGCAGAAATTCGCCTGGCCCTGAATGGATTCTATTTATTTCCGCTCAAGTTTTTTGTAAGTACTTCATACGGGTTCAATGAGTTTACTCTTACCCTGCCCGATGATTTCATCACCAACTCACAAACCAATCAGGTTACATACGGCCGGGAACTGCTCTTTCATTTTGGCCTGACCTTCGATTTTGAACTGCTATGAAAAAGCTGATCTTCATCATACTTCTTTGTTTCTGCTTTGCCGGACAAACACTTGCTCAGCAAACGTTTCATTTTAGTAGTGGAATCTTTAAGAAACCGGATGTAGCAGAGACACAGAGATCCAAGCAGGTCACTATTTCTGATTTTTCGTATCAGCCAAATGGCAATTCAAGTGTCTGGGAGATGCCCAGGACTAACCCGGGAGTTGCATTTGCTGCATCTGCTATTGTGCCGGGTGCAGGTCAGGCTTTCAACAAAAAATGGGTGCGTGCCGGTATTTACTTTGCTATTGAGGCCGCCGGGCTCATCTATCACTTCGATAAGAATTCACTGGCCCGCCGGCAGGAAGAGGCCTACGAACAATTCACCCACGAAAACTGGAGTGTGGTTGCTTATGCCCAATGGCTGGTGCAGTATTCCGATGCCAACAATCTAAGCCAAAGTCAGCTTAACAATCTTCGTTCTATGGTGTTCTCAAACGGCAGGCCTATTGCCCCAAATTGGGGAAATACACCCAATGACTGGAGTGAAGTAAACATTCGTGTGTTACACGAGGTGGAGAAACAGACTCCTTTTATTTTAAATACCCCCGAAGGCTGCTGGGAAAATGATCCCCCAAATTGTAACAGAAGAAGCGAGTTTTCGCATGAATTACCTCAATACGGATCACAGCAGTACTATGAGCTGATCAGTAAATACTATCAGTTTCAACCGGGATGGAGAGATTGGTATACAGACATTACCACGGCTGAAAATCAATCTGCAGCGGCCTTGTATCAATATATGTGGAATGGGCAAGATCAGCCTTTTGCCTTGTTTTATCAGGGGCGGGATATGGCAGAAGAGTTCAACAATAATTATCGTAAAGCAGGGAACATCCTCAAGCTTTTACTGGTAAATCATGTAGTGTCGGCTTTTGATGCGCTTTTTACCGTTCAGCTAAAAAACAGCCGACTAGAGACTAACGCCAACATGCTAAGCATGGAACAATTTTCGTTAACCTGGCACTTTTAACCCGCCACTACAAACTGTATTTTATGGGTATGCTGAAATATATCTTTACCAACAAATATTTCTACATAGGTTCGTTGGCCATTATTCTATTTGGCGCAGCTTCTCTGTACATCGCTGATAAGCTGATAATGCCAGCCTATACAAATTACAATGAAGGCGTTACGGTTCCAGATGTCACCAGAATTTCTCTGGAGGAAGCCCAAGACCTACTCACCGATTATGGGTTACGTTTTGAAGTAACTGACCGACGCGCGAATTCTGCCTTCCCCGCTGATTATGTGATCGATCAGTCGCCGGGAGCATCCAATATCGTCAAGCCGAATCGCAAGATCTATCTTACGGTGAACACTGAAGTAAAACCTCAGGTTGTAGTTCCGGGTGTGGTTGATCTTTCCCTCCGAAATGCCGAAATACAACTTCAGAACTATGGACTTCAGGTGGGCAGTCGCAGTTATGAGTCTTCACGTTTTAAAACAATTATCCGACAGTCTATACCTGAAGGCACCACGGTGGAAAAAGGTGCCGTAGTAGACCTGGTGGTTGGAGACGGACTTGGCAGCCGTATGGTCACCATTCCCGAGATCATTGGGCTACAGCTGCCTGAAGCACAACTGAAGTTACGCGAAACCGGACTTCGTGTGGAAGCCGTACAGTTTCGTCCTACAAAAGATATGGTCCCAAACACTGTACTCGATTATAGTCCCAAGAAGGAAGAATTTCGTGAAGGTGAATCCATTACCCTGACCATTTCTGAGCGTTTTGAAGTTGAAGAGGAAAGTGAAGGCGGAGCTGTAATCATCGATTCTACCGGTAACGATTCGGGAATACCACCAGATTCACTGAACAATCAACCCAACCAACAAGACTAACACATGAATTTTCAACTCCCTTTAATTGCCCCATCCATTTTAGCTGCCGACTTTTCTGAGCTCGGCTCAAACATACAGGATGCAATTGAAGGAGGTGCTTCATGGATCCATTGTGATATCATGGACGGACACTTTGTGCCAAACATCAGTTTTGGCCCGAACATAGTAAAGGCGGCAAAGAAATCTGCACCTGAAGCCTTCATCGATGTTCACTTAATGATCGAGAACCCCGATCAGTTTGTAGAATCTTTTGTTCAGGCTGGTGCCGATCTTATTTCGGTACATTACGAAGCTACTCACCACCTGCACCGGAGCATTCAAAACATCAAAAAATATGGCTTGATGGCCGGGGTAGTAGTAAATCCGGCAACATCCCTCCATAATCTGGAACCGATATTAGAAGATGTAGACCTGGTACTCATCATGAGTGTAAATCCCGGGTTTGGAGGGCAGAGTTTTATTGAAAATAGCTACCAGCGGTTAACCGAATTAGCCAAGATGCGGGATGAAGGAGATCATGGCTTTCTCATTCAGGTTGATGGGGGCGTAAACCTAAAGAACGCCAAAAAAGTAGCAGACGCCGGAGCTGATATCCTTGTTGCCGGAAGCGGCGTATTTTCTGCCCAGGATATAGGCACCCGTTATCAGGAGCTTCAGGAGAAACTGGGAGAGTAATCAATATCATTCCTTAATGAAAACGAAGACCCAACCAGCTATTTGCTGTTTCGGTCCTTATCTGCCTACATCATTTCTTCTATCAAATTCTTATCTTTTAAAATCTTAATACTAATAAAATTTTACTCCCATAGAAGACCAGAATACACTTACCGAGCAAGTCATACAGCTTAAAGGCGTGGATCCCATTTCACTATTTGGGATGCACGACCGCAATATCAGCGCTTTAGATAAGGCTTTTCCTGAATCAAAATTCAACGCCCGGGGCGACCGCATTAAGATCACAGGTCCGCAAGAAGAAGTTGAGACGGCCCTGGAAGTCATAAAAGGCATGCTGGATATCCTGGACCGCAAGGATGCTGTTGAAGAAAACGACCTAAAAACGCTCATCGCCTTAAAGAGTGGTGAAAGCACAGCCCGACGGCCACAGATACGAGATCTGGGTGAACCCGGCGACACCATCATTCACACACACAACGGTGAAGCCATCTCCGCCAAAACTCCGGGACAAAAACGCATTGTCACGTCTTCCACTAAACAGGATATCGTATTCGCGATCGGTCCTGCCGGAACCGGGAAAACATATACCTCAGTAGCACTTGCCGTTCAGGCACTGAAGGATCGCAAAGTGCGAAAGATCATACTTGCACGTCCCGCAGTTGAAGCAGGCGAAAATCTTGGCTTTCTGCCCGGCGATCTCAAAGAAAAGATCGATCCTTACCTGCGACCGCTTTATGATGCGCTGGAAGATATGATTGACCGCGATCGACTTGAGCTCTATCTCGCCAAAAATGTGATCGAGATCGCTCCGCTGGCTTACATGCGTGGACGAACACTGAATAATGCATTTGTGATCTTAGATGAAGCTCAGAACGCTACCAACACTCAGATGAAGATGTTTCTGACACGAATCGGGTTCAACAGCCGTGCTATCATTACAGGAGATATTACCCAAACCGACCTCCCCCGCCGGCAACAATCGGGACTGATTTCCATCCAAAATATATTACAGGATGTGGAAGGTATTGACTTTGTGTATCTGGGTGAAGAAGATGTGGTGCGCCATAAACTGGTGCGTGATATCATTAATGCCTACGAAAAATTCGAGAATAAGAAGAAGAAATAGCTTTCAGCCGACAGCACTCAGCTTAACTCGTTCTTTTGAAAATCTGGTTATTTATTACTGGAAAATTTTCAAACCACATCATTGCTTAATAAATGAAAACCTACGCTGCTACACTTTATGAAGGTACTTTTTCTGTTGGTATGGATAAAAAATTTGTCCGTATTGACCGAGATGATCCCCCTGCCAAAGGAGCTCTGAAGTTATCCCTGAATCCATTCCTCATTCACACCGAAGAGCGAAATTATTTGTTTGATTGTGGAATTGGTGAATTTGGGGAAGATACGGGACCCGAGGTCATCAGAGAAAACTTACAAGAACATGGTCTGACCGAATTTGATATCACCGATATTTTTCTAAGCCATCTTCACTATGATCACATTGGGGGATTGGCCCATCGTGAAAACGGATATTGGGAACTTACATTTCCAGATGCCAAGATCTGGGTTTCTAAAAAAGCATGGGAAAAAGTTACGGCCAAAGATGAATATTACGACGAAGAAAAAACGGCCTTCATCTCTTTTGTTGATGCCCGTGCCGATCTGCATTTTTTGGATCAGGAAGATCAACCCTACCCGGATATGTCGGTTAAAAAGATCGGCGGACACACTGAATTCCATCAGGTTCTTTTATTTGATGACGGGCAGCAAAAATACCTGCAAGCCGGTGATGTGATAGGAACCAAAGGAGCCATCAACCGAAAATATGCTGCCAAATACGATTTTGAGCCTAAAGTAAGTCAGCAGAAAAGAGAAGAACTTGCAAAGCTGGCATTTGACGAAGGCTTCACTATTTTAAGCTACCACGAAGATAAACATCCATTATTTAAACTAACCGGTTACGACGAAAAAACCGGATACAGCACTGAAAACGTAGAATCTTATGTCCCTGCCTGAGTACATTTCAACGATCAAGAACTTTTTAACTGAACACGGATTTCCTGACAAAATTGATGCGGCCGTTATCCTTGGCTCTGGTCTGGGAGGCTTTGGGGATGAGATCGAAAACTCCGACTCCATTCCATATTACGATATTCCCTCTTTTCCACAATCTACGGTAGAAGGACATTCAGGCTCGCTCATTTTTGGGGAAGTAGACGGCAAAAACGTACTCGCTTTTTCCGGTCGCTTTCATCACTATGAAGGGCATGATTTTGCTAAAACCGTTCTCCCCGTTCAGCTTGCCTCTGCTTTTGATGTGGATAAACTCATCATCTCGAATGCAGCCGGAGGAATCAATTTACGCTATCACGTTGGGGATCTTATGATCATCGATAGCATCATCAAACAATACACGATGGTTTCTGAACCGGCTGAGAATACCTGGAGTTCGAGTTTCGAACAATATGCGCAAGAGGTAAGAACGATTGCCCGTGATCTTAATATTGAAACACAAATGGGTACTTATCTCTTTGTAAAAGGACCAAATTACGAAAGCAAAGCTGAGATCAAAGCTTTCCGGAAATTAGGAGGAGATGCTGTCGGTATGAGTACCGCCCCGGAGCTGATCGAAGCAGCGAAACTGGGCGTCAAAACAGCCGCCGTTTCTCTCATTACCAATGCCGCGGCCGGCGTGACCGGAGAGAAACTGGATCACGGCGAAGTGAAGGAAGCCGCAGACAAGAAGAAAGATGTGTTTGCGAAGCTGGTTAAAGGGTTGATTGAGAAGTTTTAAATGTTTGAATGCTAAATTTTTACTGGAGGCAATAGTATAGGATTCAGGGTTTGGTAAAATCTCGAAGGGATGAATACAATTCGGCCTTAGAAAAAAGAGCGCTAAAAAGATGATGCAATGGAGCGTTAAGAAATAAATCTTACCGCTGAGAAATTAAGAAGTGGTCACCTCACGAAAAGGAGCATTGATTTATTTTAGCAAAATGGAGTCAGCTTTAGCTCTTTTTCGCAGCCGGGAGTTTTTGGTTCTTTTGTCGGTACAAAAGAACAGGATGTGTTAATTCCAAAAAATTGCTGATCCGAATATACTGGAAGCTCCAGCTTCATTTTATCATTTAGAGGATTATGTCGCCCAACCTACTTCCCATGAATAGCATTGTAATCCTTGATCACCGTCTCCAGAAACTCCTCTCCTTTCATTCCGTGATCTGATATTCCCAACCGATCTTCGATCTTCTTACGGGTTTTTTGGAGCATCAGAAACCAGTTGTCATATTCATAATGGGAGCGGGAATCGAGTACTTCCTTGATGATGCGAATGTCCTTATCAGTAAGTTCAGCTACCTGCTTGAAACGCGGTTCATACGCATCTGACACTCGCGAAAAAAGTGTGTTATCCAGCTTCACTTTTTTGCGCTCTTTGATCACACAGGTCTTCCCCAGAATATCCCCAATGCGCTGCCCTTTCCCATTCATGATGATGGTCACAAAAGCCAACACCCCGCTCGTCATTGTAATTTCAACCACCCGGAAAAGCCATCGGAGTAAATAACCACTGAGGGTAGCGCGTGTCCCATCAATTTTTACCACGCGAATGCCCACTATCTTCTTTCCCAAACTATACCCATTCGAAACCACTTCTGAAATAAGATGATAGGTAAGCACCGGAATGATCAGCACCACATAAAGGATCCAAACCGGACTGCTTTCTATATCAGACGGTGAGGAACCGAGGCTACTGATATATCCCCAGATCCATATCACTACCAAATAATAAACACCTATAAAAAAGGCATCCAGGAAAAAGGCAAGAACACGCTCGCCCACACCTGCCGGCTCGTAATTCAATTTCACATGTTGAGTGGTTTCAATTCCGACCATTCTTTTGATTTATGATTGTGATGTATGATTTTCGATTTGTGATTTCTCTGTGAATTCGGTTCTGCTGAATAGTTTGGATTTACTATCTTCACCTTTCAACAAACGAGCATGAAGTTATGTGCATCCCACTTAAAATGAAAACCAGTTCAAGCCTATGAGGGAAGTCGCCTTTCTGCGGAAAAATGCCGACAAATGGAAGGAATTCGAGCAAATGCTGGACAATTCCTCCTCCGACGATCCCGATAAATTGGCAGATCTGTATGTCGAGCTCAGCGCTGACCTCGCCTACGCACAGGCCAACTATCCCGGCAGCAAGACCGAAGAATACCTTAATCAGCTTTCAGTGGCGGTCCATAGCGAGATCTACCGCTCCCGAAAAGAAGAACGGGGAAGGCTCATTACTTTCTGGACCGAAGAACTGCCACTGCTTTTTGCCTCCAAACAAAAAGAATTACTATACAGCTTTTTGGTATTCATGCTGGCCATTGGCATCGGGATCCTGTCATCCGTAAATGATCCCTCTTTTGTGCGGCAGATCATGGGCGATGCCTACGTGAATATGACCATCAGCAACATTGACGAAGGCGATCCTCTTGCCGTCTATAAAAAAGCGGAAGAGCTCGACATGTTTTTCGCTATTACTATCAACAACGTACGGGTTTCATTCTATGCTTTTGCAAGCGGACTGTTGACTTCCATTGGCACTGGCGTGGTTTTGTTAAACAACGGGATCATGGTCGGGGCTTTTTTGAACTTCTTCGCTGAATACAACTTAATAGGAGAAGCCCTCCGCGTGATCTTCATCCATGGGGCACTCGAACTTTCTGCCATCGTTATTGCAGGAGCGGCTGGCTTTGTGGTGGGTAATGGAATACTATTTCCCGGCACGTATACCCGCCGCCGATCCTTCATCAGAGCCGGAAAAGAAGGTCTTAAGATGATCATTGGCCTCGTTCCTGTTTTTGTGGCTGCAGGCTTGCTGGAATCCTTCGTCACACGGTACACACAAATGCCGCTATGGTTGAGTTTGTGCATCATCTTCGGTTCCTTCGCTTTTATCATTTACTACTTTATATGGTTGCCTCTAACACTAAAAAAGAACTCATGAACGAATTCGTACTCCAAAAATATCGTGATCTCGGTGGCATTCTAACCGATTCCTTTCAATACATTCGTGTTCACTGGAAGAGCCTGGGGAAAGCACTTTTACTACTTGTACTCCCCTTCTATCTCATCTCAGGATTACTGGTTGGCGATTCCTACTCAAATTTCTTAACCGCCGTGATGGAGAATCCCAATGCCGATCCCGGTACCCTCTTTACCGGAAACTTTTTGTTCGGTTTATTGCTTTTAGCCTTCTCCTCCGGGGCATTACTCACAGCTTCCTTAACGCATGTACAGATCGCCCGGGACCACGGCGAAGTTCAGCTTTCACAGATCACCGATCGCTTTGGCGGCAACTTCCTCAAGCTTTTTCTGATCTATGTTCTCATCATCCTGGCGATCTTCTTTTCGGCATTTCTGTTCATCATTCCGGCTATTTATATCGGGGTGAAATTATTCCTTGCTCCTGCCACATCCATCCTCGAAGACCTCAACCCCATTGACGCCATAACAAGATCCTGGAGCCTCACAACCGGTCACTGGTGGTTCACTTTTGCCGTGTATCTGGTGATGAATATCATTTCCTCTTTTATGTCCTACATCCTCATCATTCCGATGGGCATTGTGATCAGTTTTGTGGGAATGGCAGGTGCTGATGCCGAAAGTTCACTCATGTCTATGATGGGAATTTTTTATGGGCTGATGATCGTCTTCGCCTCCTTATTTTCCGTGATCATGCTCATTGCTATGTGCCTGCATTATTTCAACCTTATTGAGCGTAAAGAAGGCACCGGACTTCGCCAACAGATCGAGGAGCTGGGGTGATAAGAACCATCCTCTTACTTTTTCTGTGGATGTCTCCCTTGCTGGGTCAGGCCCAGGATGACGCCAAACAACTACCGGCCGACTCCAGCGACATCACCGTGCGTACCGTGAATGCAGAGACTTTTCGGGAACTCGCCAACAGCCGCGAGTTTGAGTACAATGAGATCCCCGAAAATCCCGATTCCCTTTGGAGCCGAATACGAGCCTGGCTATTTCAGCTGATCGGGAAGATCTTTGATAGCAAATGGGCTTCCATTTTCATTCGCATTGCTTTTATTGGCATTTTTGTCGCAGTACTACTTTCTGTCATCAATCAAATACTGGGTGGAAAGCTGACCACTTCCTTCACCGGAAATAAATCAGATAAAGACCTTTCTCTTAACATCACTGAGGAAAAACTACATCAACAAGACTACGATGAACTATTGCAGTCGGCCCTGGAAAAAAATGAGTTCAAAAATGCAGTCCGGATCTTATACCTGAAAGCCTTGCAGGATCTTACAAAGGCGGAACTCATCACCTGGAAAGCCAATAAAACCAACAGCGATTACCTGCGGGAATTATCCTCACATCCGGCTAAATCAACCTTTTCGCGGCTCACTTATTTTTACGAATATGTGGAGTATGGCGATTTTGAGATCAATAGAGATGGATTTCAAAAATTTCGCGATATCTACCAAACTATGGAGCTCAATACATAATCTTGTTCACTAAAGAACGCACATATTACTACCTGCTTGGTTTATTGATCGTGATCTTCGTGGTCTTTCAGATCTTTAAACCCAAACCACTCGACTGGACTGAAAGCTTTTCGGCCGACAGTAAAATTCCCTATGGCGGATACTTGCTCCACGAATACTTGCCTTCCCTGTTTACGGATCAGGAGCTCACCCAAAACCAGGCGCCTCTTTTTAATTATGGTGATACACTCAATCCACAGAAGAACTGGATCTTCATAAATAAAAGCTTTGGATTGGATCAATTTGAGACGGACATCCTGCTCTCACAGATTCAGCAAGGAGCTCATGTATTTATCGCAGCCCGCACCTTTCAAAACACTTTCAAAGACTCCCTCAACATTGGCACCACACTCAAGAATCCCCTTTTAGGAGGGGGCTCTATTCTGGATGATGACACCGCCCGTGTTCACTTCACCAATCCTGCTCTCAAAACCCAAGCCGGATATCCATATTACCAAAGCACTACACAAACCTATTTTTCCGGTATAGACTCTGCTAAAACTGTCGCTGTTCTTGGAACAAACGATGAGGGCGAAACCAATTTCCTGCGTATAAAAATGGGTGAAGGAAATTTGTACCTGCATTCCAATCCCACCCTGTTCACCAATTATTTTGTACGGGATGAAAATGGGATCGGGTATGTAAGCAAAGCACTTTCCTACCTGCCCGATCAGCCCGTTATCTGGGATGAATACTATAAAGATGTAAACAGAACAGGCGGAAGTGTGGTCCGCTATGTGGTGTCGGAAGAGAACCTGCGCCGGGCCTGGGTGTTAGGTATCGTTGGGCTGCTATTATTTATGATATTTCGGGCGAAACGCAAACAACGGGTGATTCCTGAGATCACTCCACCCCAGAATTCAAGCATTGAGTTCGCCAAAACCATCGGTGATCTGTATATGGAAAAAGGAGATCACAAGCTTATGGCCAAAAAGAAGATCCGGTTTTTCTTTGAGTACGTCCGAACCAATCTCGGCCTTGATACCGATGAGGAAACCAAGCAACTCACTAAAGATATCTCAAACCGCTCCGGAATTGAACATTCAGAGATTGAAGCTTTATTTGATATCATTGAACTCACTTCCGACAAAGAAGATATTTCCGCTAAAGAACTGAAATTACTAACCGATCGCATTGATCGATTCTATAACCAAAGTCAACGATGAGTACCGACGAAAATCAACAACAACCATTTGAAAACCGCACCGATCTTACCGGTGTAGAGAAACTTGTAGATGCTATTCGCAGTGAGATCGGCAAGATCATCGTTGGTCAGCACGAGATGGTGGATCTTTTGATCGCTGCTCTCCTTTCCAGCGGACATGTCCTGATCGAGGGAGTGCCGGGAGTAGCCAAAACGCTGACTACCAAATTACTTGCTCAAACCATCGACTCAGATTTCTCGCGCATTCAATTCACCCCTGACCTGATGCCCGCCGATGTAACCGGAACTTCCGTTTTCAACCCCAAAACCAGCAATTTTGATTTTAAACAAGGCCCCATCTTTTCAAACATTGTTCTGATCGACGAGATCAATCGTTCGCCCGCTAAAACACAAGCTGCTTTGTTTGAAGTAATGGAAGAACGGCAAGTTACTGTAGATGGGAAAACGTACCTGATGGATGCACCTTTCATGGTAGTAGCCACCCAAAATCCCATTGAGCATGAAGGCACTTACCGTTTGCCGGAAGCCCAGCTCGACCGTTTTTTATTCCGCATTGATGTCCCCTATCCTTCTCTGGATGAGGAAGTGCAAATTCTGGTGGGAAGTCACAAGCGCAAAAATCAGCTTAACATTCAGGATCTGGAGAAAGTAGTTACGGCTGAACAGATAAAAGCTCAACAACAGGTTGTTGCCGGTATTCACGTAGAACCGGAGTTAATGAAATACATCGCTGAGATCATTCAAAACACACGTAACAGCAGCTCGGTTTCCATTGGGGCATCTCCAAGAGCTTCTGTATTTGTGATGAAAGCCGCACAGGCTCTCGCCGCTATGAACGGCCGCGATTTCATCACCCCGGAAGATGTCAAAGAAGTTATCAACCCTGTTTTACGGCATCGAATTACGCTGACGCCGGAACGCGAAATGGAAGGAATTAAACCCGATCAGGTTATTCAGATGATCCTGGAAAAAGTGGAAGTTCCCAGATAGAAAACCTCCTATGAATCCCATTCATATATTTAAACAAATCTATCTCAGCAACCTGTTCTTTCAGGGGCTGGCGGGCATTGCTTTGACTTTTTTGGTGGGATATTTCATACCTGCAGTTGGTCCGATCGCAGAGCTGCTATTTCTGGGATTTGTGGTTGTTTTTGTAGCTGATCTGGTGCTCCTCTTTTCCAGGAGTAAACCATTTTCAGGTGACAGAAACGCCCCTAAGCGACTTTCTAATGGGGATGAGAATACGATCAGGATTCAACTACAGAATAAATTCTCCTTTTCGGTGAAAGTGGAGATCATTGATGAGATCCCGCATCAGTTTCAGCTTCGTGATTTTGGATTTTGGACTGATTTTCACGCAGGAGAGGAAAAGTCACTTTCCTATGATCTGCGCCCAACCCAGCGCGGAGCATACGATTTCGGAAACATCAATCTGTTTGCCCAGACTAAGATTGGCCTAGTCCGGCGTAAACTTTCGATTCCTGCACAGGAAACCATTCCGGTCTACCCTTCCTTTATTCAAATGCGGAAGTTTGAGATGTATGCCATCTCGAACCGACTGACAGATATCGGCGTCAAAAAGATCCGTCGGGTTGGGCACACTATGGAATTCGATCAGATCAAAGAATATGTGCGGGGTGACGACATACGCTCCATCAACTGGAAAGCTACGGCTCGGGCCAACGACCTGATGGTAAATCAGTATCAGGATGAACGCTCGCAGAATGTGATCAACGTGATCGATATGGGCCGTGTAATGAAAATGCCCTTCGACGGCCTGCATCTTCTTGATTATGCCATCAACACCAGCCTGGTGATCTCGAATATTGCGCTCATTAAAGATGACAAAGCCGGGCTCATTACTTTTTCGAACACTGATTCTGTAGTCGTTAAACCGGAAAAAAAACGAACACATATTCAGCGTATTCAGGAAGCTCTCTATAATCTGGAAACCAGTTTTCTGGAATCAGATTATGAGCGGCTGGTACTTTCCCTGAAAAAGCATGTAAATCAGCGCAGCCTCATTTTGCTCTACACCAACTTTGAGACGTTCTCATCTATGGAGCGGCAGCTTCCCTACCTGCAGCGCATCGCCAAAGATCATATGTTAGTCACCATCTTCTTTGAGAATACCGAGATGTCAAAGTTGCTGAAGCAGGAATCCAGGACCATGAGCGACATCTACACCAAAACCACTGCCGAGAAATTCGCCTTCGAGAAGAAGCAGATCGTAAAAGCATTGAATCAGCGTGGGATTCAAACCATCCTCACTCCGCCAAAAGAGTTGTCAGTGAATGCAATCAACAAATACCTGGAGATGAAGGCAAGGGGATTGATATAAACATCACAAATCTTTTTACACCCTGAAACTTTTCCCTTCGTTTTTTCGTCTTTGTCTTGTAATCAGTTTAGGATACTATGGGACAATCAAACAAATTCAGTAACTACTCTTTTGATAAAGAAATTAACGGGGACATCGACTACGATCCGGATTTTGACCTGGATGAATATATCCGTCAAAAAAGCGATCCTCACACTGGATCAAGTAGACAATCTTCAGTCGCCGATGAAAAGGAAAACTCTCAATTCAAAAATGCGGTGCTCATCTTTATGGTATTTGCAGCCGCTTTTTTGTGGATGAATGACTGGAGTATTTCTCAGGCCTGGAATGGTGTTTTCGGGAATGAAGAAGTCACGAGTAGTGCTCCCTCCTTTGGTGTCCAGGTTCCTGAGATCAACATCCCGGATATTCCCGCCCCGCCATTACCTCCGGCTACTATGAGTAGTCAGGAAGGATATGTAGACTATCTTGCCTCATTAAATGAAGCCGGTTACCAAGATAATTTTTCCAGCTCCCAAGCCATTGGGTTATATAATGGAGGGGTAACCATAGAGTACTTGAACCGCATGAATGAAGCCGGTTATTTAGATAAATTTTCCTATTCTGCCATGATTGGGCTTTATAATACTGGTGTAACTGTAGAGTACCTTGACGCTCTTAGCGAAGCGGGTTTTCTTGATGACTTTTCGTATTCAGCCATCATTGGGCTTTATAGTACCGGTGTAACCATCGAGTACTTGAATGAGCTCAGTTCCAGGGGCTATCTCGAAAATTTTTCTTACTCCGCCATCATCGCATTATATAATACGGATGTGACGGTTGAGTACCTGGATCAGCTAAATGAAAATGGACTTTTAGAGAATATGAGCTACTCCGATATTATCATGGCTTACAACACTGATAATTAGGTCAGCTTTCGGCTCTTAAAATTTAAACCATCCGCTCGGGTTGATCCAGATCCCTGAACTGAAGTTCATATAAATGCGAATAAAGTCCGTTTTGTTCAATGAGCTCCAAATGACTACCCCTCTCAACGATCTCTCCCTCATCCAATACCAAAATTTGATCAGCATGTTGTACGGTGGAAAGCCGGTGGGCGATCACAAAAGTTGTTCTATCTTTCATCAATCTACCAAGCGCTTCCTGCACCTGGGCTTCGGATTCTGAATCCAGCGAAGATGTTGCCTCATCGAGCAACAGTATGGCCGGATCTTTCAGGATCGCCCGGGCAATAGCCAATCGCTGGCGCTGACCTCCACTCAATTTCACGCCCTTTTCGCCGATCATAGAATCATATCCATGCTCGGTTTGCAGTATGAAATCATGAGCATTTGCATCTTTAGCTGCCTGTATGACTTCCTGCTCGGTAGCATCAAGCTTTCCATACATAATATTCTCCCGGATCGTAGTTCCAAATAAATGAACTTCCTGAGGCACTATGGAAATGTGATTCCGCAGAGATTTAAAAGTCACATGCTGAATATTCTTCCCATCCACATATATAGCTCCTGTTTCAGGATCGTAAAATCTTGGAATGAGATTCAGCAAAGTCGTTTTACCGGCTCCGCTGGGACCAACCAAGGCCACGGTTTTCCCGGCTTCCACTTTAAATGAAATGCCCTTCAGTACTTCTTTATTACCTTCATAACTGAACCAAAGATCTTCTACTTCAACTTCCCCGTTTACCGATGAAAGAACTTCAGCATTGCGATCATTTTCGATTTCCGGCGTTTCTTCGAGAAGTTCAAAAATACGTTCTGAGGCACCTGCTGCTGTATTCACTGCTGTATATAACCGGGAAGTCTGGCTGATGGATCTCGAAATATTCAGCGCGTAAATAATGAAGGCAACCAGGTCGCCGGCAGTCAGTCTTTCCGCAAGCACTTCTTTACCTCCGTACCAAAAGATGATCACCAGCGTACTCATGAACATAATGCCAACACCTGACCAAAAGAACTGAGTAAGTACTACCTTTCGGCGTGCGGTTACAAATAATTTCTCAACCGCATCTTTATAACGGTTTACCTCATAATCTTCTCTTACAAAAGCTTTCACTAAACGAACGGCACCCAAGGCATCTTCAGCCACCGCGGTAGAATTGGCCAGTTCATCCTGAATGTCTTTGGATAGATGACGGATCTTCTGCCCGAAATATCGTGTCGCAAGTGTTACAAATGGAACTGTCAGAAAGATCACCAAACTCAATCTCCAGTTTAGTACTACCATCAGTGAGACCGACCCGATAAGCGAAAAGGTGATGGTAAGGAGTTGAGGTAACGAATCCGTAAGGGCAGTTCGGATGGAGCCAACATCATTAGTGAGCCGAGAGGTGATCTCACCTAAACGTCGTTCTGCAAAAAATTTAAAGCCCAACCGGTGAAGGTGCTCATACACTTTTTTCCGGAGATCGGTTATCACCCGCTCGCCCACCCACTCCAGGTGATAATTCCCGAAGAACGAAAATGCAGCCTGGAACACGAACAGGGCAAACAATCCAATAGCCAGCCAATTCAGAAGCTCATTGTTCCCGGCTTCAAATACCGCATCCAGCAGTTCCCGCAGTCCCAGCGGAACCGTAAGCCAGATTCCTGATGCCACCAAAGTAGCTACCGTTGCAAAATAAAAACGCCTCCGGTAGGGTTTACTCAGGGCAAAAATATCCTTCAGCGTAAGCCAAAGTGACTTTATGGATTTATTTTCTTTCGATTCTTTAGTCATTGAGGATAAATATACGTGTTCCTTCTCGAAAACTTATCGTCCCGAAAATAAATTCACCCAACACCAAGATTTTTTGCATTCAATTCCATATCTATACACCTGTTCTGTAAATCTTAATTTGATAGTATTCGTTATGGATGGTGAAATTTTAACCTGGCTCTTTTTAGGCGGCGGCATCCTGTTGATGTTTCTGGAAGCCGTTCTACCCGGCGGTGTTGCTTTCCTTTTAGGCTTAAGCGGAATAGGCGTGGGTGCTCTTCGGTATTTCGGATTTCTGGAAGATCCCCTTACTGCAACATTGGTGTGGCTGCTCTCGTCTACTGCACTAACCATTGCCATTCGGCCTTTTATAAACAAATATTTTAAAGGAGAATCGTACACCAAACTGGCTGATGAAGATTATGAAGCCATGGATCAAATTGTGGAGGTTACCGAGCCGGTGGATGATCTTACGAACGAGGGCAGAATCAGATTTCAGGGCATTTCGTGGCAAGCCCGTTCTATGGAGGGCGAAATTCCGGCAGGCACACAGGTGCGGATCAAATACCGGGATAACACTACCTGGATCGTGGAACCGGTAGATGAACTCGACATGCCTTCAACAGGAAATAAACTCAAAGAATCAAACAATAACTGATATGTGGACTACTTTACTCATCGTCATCGTCTTATCCTATTTCATACTTACGCGGCTGTTTCAGATCGTTGAATTTCGGGAAGAAGTGATTCAGGAACGCCTTGGGAAATACAAGAAAACCCTGAAACCCGGATTCCATTTTTTGATCCCTTTTGTGGATCGGCCGGCCTACAGTCAGGAAATGCGGGAACAAGTCCTTGATGTTCCCAGCCAAACTTGTATCACCAAAGATAATATTGAAGTGGCTGTGGATGGACTCGTTTATCTCAAGGTTATGGATTCACACAAAGCGAGTTATGGCATCAACAATTACAAAGCTGCTGCGGTGAATCTGGCTCAAACCACCATGCGATCTGAGATCGGAAAAATGACGCTGGATGATACCTTTTCGGAACGGGATAAAATGAATGAAAACATTGTCCGCGAGATCGATAAAGCCGCCGACCCCTGGGGCATAAAAGTGATGCGTTACGAGATCAAGAATATCAATCCGTCCAATGAGATCGTCGATACCATGGAGCGCCAAATGGAGGCAGAACGTGAGAAAAGAGCTGAGATCACCAACTCTGAGGGGCACCGACAGGCCCGTATCTTTGAATCAGAAGGAGAACAGCAAAGTCAGGTTTTGGTCTCCGAAGCCAACCGCCAAAAGCGTATCAATGAAGCTAAAGGACGAGCCAAAGAAATTGAGTTAATTGCCACAGCAACGGCCAAAGGTATACGCCGGGTGGCAGAGGCTATCGAAAAACCCGGGGGCGATGTGGCCGTTAAAACCAAACTGGTAGAGCAATATATCAAGCAGTTTGGCAATATCATTAAGTCATCAAATGTGTCTGTCTTGCCTACTGAGACCGCAAACCTGAAAACGTTCTTTGAAGGCGTAAGTCAGATCAGCGATCATACCAAAGACGCATCCACAAAAACAAAAAATCAGTAATCGGGAGAACGAATTATGGAAATCATAGAACTTGTCAGTAAGGTCTTATTAGGAATTTTCTCCATCTATGTGATGTATCAGTTCATCCGTTCGTTGCGGCTGGTACCCAATCAGTTTGCCTATATTGTGGAGCGACTCGGAAACTATCAAAAAACACTGGGACCGGGATTTCATGCCCTCATTCCCTTCATCGATAAAGTGGTATATAAGCAGGATCTGCGTGAAGAAACCATCGAAGTGGAACCGCAGGAATGCTTCACCAAAGACAACGTGAAGGTAGAAGTGGACGGCGTGATCTATCTGAGCGTCATGGATCCGGTGAATGCGAGTTATGGTATTACCAACTACCGGTATGCGGCGGTACAACTTGCCCAAACCACCACACGATCTGTTTTAGGAAACATGGATCTTGATGAAACCTTCGAGGAACGTGCAGCTATGAGTCGTGAAGTGGTAAAAGTGCTCAGCGAAGTAGAAAATGTATGGGGCATTAAAGTGCACCGGTATGAGATCAAGAATATTCTAACCCCCCGCACCGTGCAAAAAGCTATGGAAAGACAGATGACAGCCGAGCGCGATCGGCGTGCCATCATCGCTAAGTCTGAAGGTGTGAAGGGCTCTAAAGTGAATGATGCGGAAGGAATGAGAGCCGAGATCATCAATATCTCTGAAGCTGAAATGCAGCGCCGGATCAATGAAGCAGAAGGATATGCAGAAGAAATCCTGTCCATTGCCGAAGCTACAGCAAAATCTATTGAGGAAGTTGCAGAGGCCCTTTCCCAACCCAAGGGAACCGAAGCTATGCGACTCCAGCTTTCAGAAAAATACCTCGAAAGTTTATCCGGCCTGGGTAGCGATAAAAATCAGGTGATACTGCCTAAAGACATTTCCAATTACGAGTCGTTGATGGAGGGATTGTCGTTGGGTGATCTGGAGAGCGAGAAGAAGTAGTGACGTTAATCAACTGATGCTCCGACGCAGAGCATCAGGAGTGATTTGCTGAAAACAACTATTTTGAATCCACCATCTTACACCCTCCGCCAGACTTCACATTCGTTCAGTCCGGCACCCGCATTCCCGGGACCGGAAGTTCCAGCATGCAATCCCAATAAGACGTTGGGAACGAAGTTTGAATATCATATAACAATTGAAAATTGGCTATTTGATCCTTGGAATTTACCCCGTCTCAAGCTTGGGAACGAGCCCTTCTACCTTTATCTTTAAGGGTTAGTAATTTTACCCCAAAATTCTTTAATGAAGATATACCCCAATTCCCTTTTAGATAAACTTGGATTTGAACAGATCCGGCAGTCCGCACTTGAACTTACCCAGTCACTCCGGTCTGAGGAACTACTGGAAACCTTGAGTCCCTCTTCCGATCGCAAACGTGTAAACCTGTTGACACAGCAAACGGCTGAGATGCTGGAGATCCTCCTGGATCCCGATCCGTTTCCACTTCGGGAATTTCCTGAGGTCCGCGATTACCTATCTACTTCTAAAGCCGAGGGAAGCCTCATCCCCCTGCCTGCATTTGTTGACCTACTAAAGATCTGTGCACTTTCCCGGAATGTGAAGAAATTTCTGAAGCATCGTTCGGAGGAATATCCACAGCTTTCCAAAGTTTCCGAAGGGCTCATCCCCATGAAGGAACTGGAAAAGAGCATTAAGGAAAAGGTGACGGAACACGGAGAACTACGGGATGATGCTAGTCCCGAGCTACAATCTATTCGCCGAAAACTGAATAAGCGAAAAAGTGATCTGCGCGGCACCATCAACCGGGCAATGAGCAAAGCATCCAAAGATGGCATGAGTTCTGATGAAGGGCCAACCATTCGCAACGGACGCATGGTGATTCCCATTCAGGCCGAGTTCAAACGGAAGGTGCAGGGTTTTGTGCATGATGTCTCTTCGAGCGGACAAACGGTCTACATAGAGCCCGTGGAAGCACTGAATATGAATAATGAGATCCGACAGTTTGAAGCCGAAGAACAGCGGGAAATTGAACGGATTCTTCGGGAGCTCACCAAGCACGTTCGCCAAAACCGGGAATACATAGATCAGAATACCTTGTATCTCGCGGAAATTGATGTAATAGCAGCCAAAGCTAAACTCACCAAAAAGCTGGAAGGGCATATTCCCATCATTTCTGAAAAGAGCTATCTGAGCGTTAAGGAAGCCTATAATCCCATTTTGAGGCTGAAGAACTTGAGCATTCGGAAAAAAGAAAACCGGGAAAAGATCATACCACTTTTTCTGAAAATGGAAGAAGACGAACGCTGCCTGATGATCACAGGTCCCAATGCCGGAGGTAAGTCGGTAGCCATGAAAACTGTGGGATTGCTTTCTCTCATGATGCAATCTGGTTTTGGCGTTCCGGCCGATCCGACTTCCGAACTTCCCGTTCTGTCCGGCTTATTTGTGGATATGGGTGATGACCAATCCATCGAAGACGATTTGAGTACCTTCTCCTCCCGGTTACAGTGGATGCGAGAAACCGTGAAGCAGTTTGAGGCAGGCAGTTTGATCCTGATCGATGAAGCGGCTGCCGGAACAGATCCTGAGGAAGGCGGGGCTTTGTTTCAATCCTTCATCGAACGTATGCTTGAAAAGGATTGCAAAGTGATCGTGACCACGCACCACGGTTCATTGAAAGTTTTTGCACATGAACACGAAATGGCCGTAAATGGATCGATGGAGTTTGATCAGGCGACCCTTTCCCCTACCTACAAATTCAAAAAGGGAATTCCTGGAAGTAGTTATGCCTTTGAAATTGCCCAGCGCATGAAACTGGATCAGGATGTGCTCAAACGTGCCAAGGTGATCCTGGGTAAAGCCAAGAACAAAATGGAATCGCTGATCACCGAGCTGGAAACCAAAACCCAGCAGGCCGCAGAACTGAAAGAGAAATACACCTCCCTTCAATCCAAGGCGGAATCGGAACGCAAGAAGTTTGAGAATAAGATCCAAGCTATCGAAAAAGATAAGGAGAAGATCCGGGAGAAGGCGCTGAAGGAAGCGAAGTCGATCATGGATTCGGCCAATCAACGCGTGGAAAGGGCCGTACAGCAGATCGTAGAGCAAAACAAAGCGGATAAGGATGAGATCAAGGAGATCCGCAAAGATGTGGAGCAGGAGAAAAAGGAAATTGACCGCTCGTTGCAGGAAATTGAGGATAAAAAAGAAGACCGCGAGCAAAGGTCTGACGATCCCCCCAAAGAGGGAGACCATGTTCGTTTCAAGGATGGAAATACCACCGGGGAACTGGTAGAGATCAATGGCAAGAATGCAGTCGTACAGGCCGGCGGGTTACGCCTCAAGACCAAATACAAGAACCTGGTAAAGGTTGAAAAGAAAAAAGAGAAAAAGGCCAAAGCGCGTTCTTCAGTCATGGTTGGAGATAACAGCCTGACCACAGAAATGGTGAAGCCGTCTCTCGAAGTTCGTGGCATGCGAACCGAAGATGCCGTACATGAAGTGACCCAATATATCGACCGCGCCGTATTCCGCAATATGAATCAAGTGGAGATCATCCACGGCAAAGGCGATGGTATCTTACGAAGTCAGATCCAGTCGTATTTAAATACTCGTAGTGATGTTAAAAGTGTGGAAACGGCGCCCATTGAGCGTGGCGGGGCCGGTTGTACGGTCGTGGAGTTGAAATAGAAGCGCAGATTGTTGGATTGCGCTGATTTCACTGATTCTATTCACTAACTTAGTTAGAACCAGCGATTCAGCCATGCATTTCGAACCGGCGGTTCGGAACGAGGCCCCCCGGGATCACTGAAAAATCAGCGCGTATAACCTTCTAAAATTTACTTTGCCTGACGCGATCCCGAATAAGTCGGGACAAAAGAGGAGCAAAATCATAGCTATTTAAGGATTTGTCCCGAGAATTCGGGATTCGCGGCAAACAGCCATTCTAAAAAACTTTTTTTAGCGCTCAGGATGACAACTTCCTTAACTCGTTCCCAACCACCCCGTTGGGAATGCAATGCAGGACCTCCCGGTCCCATATGATTGCGTTCATAATGATCAATTTCCCTTCATAATATTAATTACTCTCGTTCTCTGGGTCTCCTTTTCATTAACGCTTCACAAAAGATCTCGTTATTGATGCATAACCGCTTGAAACTGTGGAGGCATTATGAAAGAGAAAAGGAGATTCTGGTCACGCCTGAAAAGTATCGCATTGTTTGGATTACTCTTCATTGGCATTGTCTTCTCCGGTATAGCGGTGTTCAATACGAGCCTTCCCAAGGCATCGTCAACTCCTGAAGAACTCTCTTTGGATGAACAACACCGGATCGCTGAAATCAATCATCTGAGATCCACTCTTGGAAACCGGATATGGCCGGGATGGGGAGATCTGGAGATTCCCGTTTTACTCTATAACGAATCACACGCTTTTTTTACAGGTTCAGATAGCGCCATCACTGCTACCGGCTGGACCCGCATCCCTTATCAAACAACATTCGGCTCAGCGTGGAAGCCCATTGATGACGATCTCTCTTATTTCCAGCAGCCTCTTCCTGGAAACGGGCAGACGCCACAAGCTTTCATCGTTCAGGTTGGAGAGCAATTAGCCGCGAGTATGACTACCAAGGAGTGGACACAGATCAAGCTGGTAAAGCTGATCAAAAACGACCTTCCCGGATTTCTAAAACCCATCTTTCCCTATCAATTATTTACAAATAAATTCGACAGCGACTGGCACATCGCAAGCGTACTTCATGAATCTTTCCATGTATTTCAGGCTCAACAAAACTATACACGATTTGAAAATGCCGAAAAGCTGAACAGTCTGCATGATCTGTATCCATGGAATAATCCGGATTTCAGGCACCAATGGGTGGAAGAACGTAAACTGCTGGCAAAAGCCCTGAAAGAACCCAATGAAGATCGGGCAAAGTCGTTGGTCATAGACTGGCTCACCATCCGAGAGACAAGGCGGACATCCCTCACTGAGAAACTGATCACCTACGAAAAAGAGCGGGAATGGCTGGAAGGTCTGGCTAAATATGCAGAGATCAATGCATGGCGAATGGCGTTGGATACGGCTAGCTATACTCCCCTGGCTGTCATGAATAACGACCCCGATTTCAACTTCTACCAAAACGCAGAGGATAATTTCAGTAAAGAGCTGCTTCAGCTTCAAAGTGATCTTGGTTTCAGTGAATCCATGTTATACTACAGCGGCTGGGTGCAGGCTGAATTGTTAGATCGCTTCTATCCCGATTGGAAAGATCTGGCTCTTCAATCAGATATATATCTGGAAGACCTGCTGAGGCAACAATGCATTCCTTTGAACTGCGGCATCACACTAAACTGACTTAAAACCAACATCTGCTAAAACCTTTAGAACCAAGCTACTGCTTAGGAATTCTTGAAGGTCAACTTTCAGAAAGTCGTTGTTCTATTTCCTGAATCTTGTGATTACGGTCGATGGAATAGATCGTCCCTTCCGATTCAATATACCGGTAGATCCTGAGAGCACGCTCGTAAAGTTGAGCCGATTCTACATCTTTATTCACTTCACCAGCCACAATCGTCCCCAACTCATAAAACAGATCTGCTGCATTTTCGAGGTTTTCATGATTCATCCCGGCATGTTCCTCCAGCTTCTCGATCATTTGATCGGCATCCATATCGAGCAGCGCATCTATATCCAATTTAAGATGTTCAGTAAGCGCCTGGTTTGTGATCTGTATCGCTTCCTGGGATTGACCCTTTCCCTTTAAACCCACCACGGCAGCAATGACCCGCTCCAGCACTTGCGTGAGCTGGTAGATCTGCCGCATGATATAATCGTTCTGGTTAAGAATAGTTCAAGGAATTATGCAGAAATTTCTGTGATAGTTTCTTCGAATGCCGTAAGTGTATTGCTGATATCGTCTGGAGTCAGTGCATTACTGAGAAAGAAAGCCTCAAATGGCGATGGAGGTAAATGTACACCTCGTTTTAGCATTCCATGGAAGATCTTACCAAAAAGCTCTTTGTCGGTGCGATTGGCGTCATCAAAGGTTTCAACCGGACCTTCACAATAGAACACGCCTACCATTGAACCTACGCGATTTATGGTATGGGGAATGTCGTTGTCGCTGAGGATCTGCCCGATGCCATTCGCCAGCACCGAAGCTTTTTTCTCAAGCTCTTCATAGACTCCGGGATTGTCTTTCAGTTTTTTGAGGAGCGTAAATCCTGCAGCCATAGCCAGAGGATTTCCGGATAAGGTTCCGGCCTGATATACCGGTCCGGTTGGCGCTACATAATCCATGATCTCTTCTTTTCCGCCATATGCTCCAACAGGTAGTCCTGCTCCGATGATCTTGCCGTAGGTCACCATATCGGCTGTGACACCATATACTTTTTGTGCTCCCTGAAAGTCCACTCGGAAGCCGGTCATCACTTCATCAAAAATGAGGACGATACCATGTTCATCGCAAAGGGTTCTTAAGCCTTCCAAAAATCCTTCTTTGGGAGGAATGCATCCCATATTTCCGGCAATCGGTTCCAGGATGATGGCAGCCATGTCGTCTTTGTTGGCCTCAACCAATTCTTTCACAGAATCCAGATCGTTGTATTTGGCGTTGAGCGTGTCTTTAGCGGTTCCTTCGGTTACGCCCGGACTGCTCGGCTCGCCCATCGTCAAAGCGCCACTTCCTGCTTCAATCAGAAAGGAATCGCCATGACCGTGATAATTTCCCTTGAACTTGATGATCTTGTTTTTACCGGTATATCCACGAGCAACGCGGATGGCGCTCATGGTAGCTTCTGTTCCGGAATTCACCATACGGACTTTATCCACGCCGGGGACAGAACTGGTGATCAATTCTGCCATCTCTACTTCAAGCTTTGTTGGTGCCCCAAAAGAAGTCGAATTCACTGCTGTTTCCTGCACGGCTTTTACCACATCGGGCTCGGCATGTCCAAGTAACATTGGCCCCCAAGAGCTGATGTAATCGATGTACTTATTTCCGTCTTCATCCCACAAATAGGCACCATTCGCTTTTGTGATAAAGATCGGCGTACCGCCGACACTGTTAAAGGCCCGAACCGGAGAATTTACGCCTCCGGGAATAACCTTGGATGCACGTTCGAAAAGTTCTTTGCTTTTTGGGGTTTCCATATTTTTTTGTTGATTTTTTTTGGTTGAATCTCACTGCCCTCTCTCTGGATTGTGGCTAAAGCCAAACCCGGTCTCTCTCCAAAGAGAGATAGGTTCTGGCTACTACCTGATATATAGGCAATGGCTTTACGATTATCCATTGGCATGAACCTGTGTCCTTCAGGGAGGGACAGCAAGAACAGCTTGCCTGTTGCTTGCAGGGAGGGTCGTCAGTATGTCAATAATTAGAGTACAATATTACCTGGTTCCACACGCTCTGCGTTGGAACCTACTATCGACTCTGGAGAGTCGATCTACTTCCTCGTTCCCACAAACCGGTTGGGAATTCATTGTATCTATGGTCGTTCTCGGCTTTCACGAACTGCTTCATTTATTTCATTTGTACTAATCCCTGTATCAACACCGGGTATATCTAATGGGGATTTTTTCTCTTTCACAGGTTTCAAAATAAATGTCTGACCATCTCGTCTTTTAATTTCTACTTCGCCGTCTCGTTGAGCATCATTCAAAACATCTGATAATTTTTGCCGAGCCTGAGAATATGTATACACTTTCATAACTATACCTCAATGATTTCAATGTTTAGTTCTTTCGCTATATTTAAAAGGCCATTATCTAAACTCATGATTGGACTCCTATATTGCCGGGCACAATCCAACATGTAAGCGTCATACGCATATAGTGAATACTCATCTGAAATTTTCAATGACTCCACAATGCGTAATGGCGTTCTTCTTACAGGCACTTCAGAATATTGTTCAATGACCTGAAAAGCTTGGTCAAGAGAGATTCTACCTCTTTTAAACATTGCAGATAGTGCATTTCCTATCTCGGCATCTAAACTTGCAGGAGAAATCAGATCAAAGCCCTCTGTCTTATGAATGATCTTTCTTTTGTTAGATTCATTCAAAAGAACAGCCAATATTGCTGATGTGTCAATAACCAATTTCATAAATACAATGTAACAATTGTACAACTAAAAAACTATTCACAGAATACTCGATTTATTTCACCGATTTCTGAATGCACGGCATCGGAACCTATTATCGACTCTGGAGAGTCGATTTACATTCTCATTCCAGACTATCAAGCCTACATGATGGCATAATGATCTACAAAACCTTTTTCTCATTCCAACCACTCGGTCCGCAAAAGGCTAATTGACTTTCACCTGGTTCACGCGCTCTGCATTGGAACCAACTATCGACTCAGGAGAGTCGATTTACGTTCGCAAGATAAGCTTCGCAGCTTCCTTGGCAAAATAGGTAGCGATCAGGTCTGCGCCGGCTCTTTTGAAAGCCAGCAGTGATTCCATCATCACTTCTTCCTCATTCAGCCAGCCCTTTTCAGCCGCCGCTTTGATCATTGCATATTCACCGGATACATTATAGACTGACACCGAAATGTTGAAATTCTGCTTCACAGCCCGAACCACATCCAGATACGGCATACCGGGTTTTACCATCACAATGTCGGCTCCTTCGTTGATATCGAGTTCCACTTCACGCATTGCTTCATCAACATTAGCCGGATTCATCTGGTAGGTTTTCTTGTCGCCAAATCCCGGAGCAGAATCCAAAGCATCCCGAAACGGACCATAAAAAGCCGATGCATATTTTGCGCTGTACGCCATGATTCCGGTGTTCTCAAAACCCGCTTCATCCAACGCTTCCCGCATGGCTCCAATTCGGCCATCCATCATATCGGAAGGCGCTACCATATCGGCGCCGGCTTTGGCATGACTCACGGCCATTTCTGCCAGCACTTCTACCGAAGGATCATTGACGATCTCGCCGTCTTCCACAATGCCATCATGACCGTAGGAGGAATACGGGTCCATCGCCACATCGGTCATTACATACAGATCCGGATAATTTTCTTTGATGAACCGAACTGACTCCTGCATCAGCCCTTTATCATTGACCGCTTCCGTTCCTTTATTATCTTTTTTGGAATCCGGAACCTTCACAAATAACAACACCGACTGAATACCCACTTCGATCAGCTCTTCTAACTCTTTTCCGAGAACATCCAGCGTGTACCGAAAATAACCCGGCATGCTGGAGATCTCTTCTTTTTGATCCTCCCCTTCCATAATGAAGATCGGGGCGATGAAATCGGATGGATGCAATCGGTTTTCCTGTACCATCTCACGGATGGCGGATGTTTGGCGATTTCGTCGTAGTCGGGTGTTTGGGTATTTCATGGTGTATTTACTTTTTTAAAATCTTTGTTCGATTCAACACTGCCCTCTCTCTCCCCGAATTCTCGGGGTGGCTAAAGCCAAATCCGGTCTCTCTCCTAAGAGAGATAGGTTCTTGCCAATGATGAGCACTTCATCCAAGTTACTTAATAACCAGTGCCAAGAACTTGTGACCCTCTGGAGGGACAGAAAGAACGAACTTGTTCGTTGCTTTCGGGGAGGATAGTCAGTACATCAATAATTGATCCAATCAATGGGTTTCAGGTGCTCTACCAATGTAGCCTCAGGACTGCCTTCTTCGGGATGATGATCATACACCCACCGAACTTGCGGAGGCAGGCTCATCAAAATAGATTCGATGCGGCCTTTGGTCTTCAGCCCAAATAAAGTACCGCGATCGTGGATCAAATTAAATTCTACATAACGACCTCGACGAATTTCCTGCCATGTACGATGCTCTTCGTTATAGTCTGCATCTTTTCTTTTCTTCAGGATCGGAAGGTAAGCATCAGTAAAAGCAAACCCGCAGGCTTTCGCAAATTCAAAGAGATCTTCAGCAGAACGAGTCTCATCCGGTCGCTGATAATCGAAAAACAACCCACCTATTCCCCGTGCTTCCTCGCGATGATGGTTGTAAAAATAAGCATCACATTCCGCTTTAAAATCCGGATAATGTTCCGGGTTGAACCGATCACATGCTTCCTTGTGAACCCGGTGAAAATGCTTGGCATCTTCCGGGAACAAGTAATACGGCGTCATATCTGCTCCACCGCCAAACCACTGATCTCTCAGTTCACCCGTTTCTTTATCATACAGTTCAAAATAGCGGTAATTGGCGTGAACCGTAGGCGCAAACGGATTCCGGGGATGTATCACCAGCGATACGCCCGTGGCAAAAAACTCAGATTCGGGCACTTCAAATTTATTTTGCATGGCTTCGGGAAGCGGTCCGCCTACCGTGGAGACATTCACCCCACCCTTCTCGATCACTTCACCATCCTCGATGATACGAGTACTTCCCCCGCCAAATCCATCCCGCTCCCAATCCTCGATGAGGAATTTCTGCGTTCCTTCCACGGCTTCCAGTTCATCACAAATGTGCTGCTGAACATCGGAAACAAATTGGGTGAATTGTGTTTTGATGGATGTTAGGTTTCGGGTTTTCATACTCTCAGTTTCATTTTCAATATTTGGCCGTTATCACACACTGTCCTCTCTCTGGATTATGGCTAAAGCCAAATCCGGTCTCTCTCCAAAGAGAGACAAATTCTTACCAATGCTTACTATCTAAGCAATTGACTTAAAATAATCTAAAACCCAGAACTTGTGTCCCTCCAAAGGGACAGCAAGAACGAACTTGTTCGTTACTTGCGGGGAGGAGGGTCCGCATAATTCGAGCAACTTTGCCTTTAGCTTACACCCTCCGCCAGAGTTCGTATTCACTCACTCCGGCACCTCCCTCAAGGGAGGACTATTTCCAAAACACATTTCACCTGGTTCCACACGCTTTGCGCCTGCCTTTGTCGGCAGACAGGTTGGAACCAAATAATCGACTCTGGAGAGTCGATCTACGTTTTCAATATCGAAAATTCTTTACGGTATCGACGAATCTTTTGGCATTTTCAACGGGCACGTTAGGCAAAATCCCATGCCCTAAATTAGCAATGTAATTTCCTTTGCCGAATCGCTGCATCATCTCTTTGGCTTCAGCTTCAATGGCTTCCGGTTTCATCAATAATTTAGACGGATCGAAATTCCCCTGAACCACTTTATCCCCGGCAAACTGTCGGGCATGTTCAGGTGTACATCCCCAGCCTATTCCAAAACCGGCAACGTTGGTATTTGCAAACATCGGGTAGCTCCATTCGGCATCCTTGCAGAACATGATCAGCGGTACGCCGTAATCTTCATTCGCAATTCTCTTCAAATGCGGTAGCGCAAGCTTCTGGAAATCATCCGGGCCCAAAGCAGCTGCCCACGATTCAAATACCTGCAATGCCTGCGCTCCGGCTTTCACCTGATTATGTAAATACTGAATGGTCTGATCCGTCATCACTTCCAGCAATTTCTGCGCTGCTTCCGGTTCAGAAAACAAAAAAGATTTTGCGGTCGAAAAGGTTTTTGAACCTTGTCCTTCTACCAGGTAGCAAAATAACGTCCACGGGGCGCCAGCAAACCCGATCAAAGGCACACGGCCGTCAAGTTCTTTGCGGGTCAAGGTCAGGGCATCATATACATAACTGAGCTGCTCTTCTGCAGGAATGATATTCAGATCGTTCACCTGCTCTACCGTTCGGATCGGATCCGGTAAATAGGGACCGAATCCCGGTTTCAGCTGCACTTCCACATCCAGGCATTCGATCAGCACCAGGATATCAGAAAACAAAATAGCGGCATCAGTACCCACAATATCGATGGGCTGAATGGTGATCTCGGATGCCAGTTCGGGCGTTTTAACCCGCTCAAAAAAACTGTACTTCTTTTTGATCTCCATATACTCCGGGAGATAACGGCCGGCCTGTCGCATCATCCACACGGGCGGACGTTCAGTTTCTTTGCCTTCCAGCGTATCGAGTAACAATCGGTTTTTAAGTTCGGGGAATGACATGCTTTGAATTTGTTTTCGTTTTGACAAGACCTGTCAGGTTTTAGAAACCTGACCAAGTCTAAAATTAATTTGATCGCCTTAGCTTAAATGCTCTTCAACCACTGCCCTCTCTCTGGAGAGACAGATAGAACGAACTTGTTCGGCGCTTTTGGGGAGGACAGTCAGCGCAATTCAAGCACCAATTACCTGTAAATGAATCAACTCAATGAGTCGATCTATGATCCTCAAAATAAAATTGCTGAATAGTTTCCATAAGCGAATCTATCGTAAAATATTCCGGGGTGATGCAATTCTTCATCCCAAGCTCACGGGCCGTTTCTTCAGTTGTTGGGCCAATACAAAAAACCTGTATTCCATCCGGCACTTTATTTTGATGGCAGAATGATTCCACCGCGCTTGGACTCATAAAAACCAAGGCATCAAAATCATCCAGATCACTTATGATATGGTTTGTAAGCTTGGTTTTATAGACTTCAACAGAAGTTAGTTCTACTTGATCACCCAATAGCGTATCAAGATCGGCAGCTTTCAGATTTCCACAGAAATGGACCACTTTATTCAGATCCAGCTCTCGCATCATAGCCGCAAGGGTTGTTGCTTTATACTGCTCGGGGATGGAAACTTTCAGCCCAATTTCCTCTAGCTTTTCGGCCGTTTTACTTCCCACAGCAAAAATATGTTTGGGGATCTCAAAATCTTTGATCACGGGTCTTACCGCCTTCACAGCTTTTTTACTGGTAAAGATCCACGCATCTGCTTTTTGAGGAACCCCATTTCTCCACATGCCCGGCAGCTTATACTCAAAAGTGATAAGTGGCTCACTCTCGATCAGTAATTCGCTGTTCTCCAGACGCGTTCGTTTTTGTTCAGAGAGCTGCGTTGTAAAGAGAATTCGGGGCTTATTATTCTTCATGCGCTCGCTCCAGCAATTCCTCTGCTCCTTCATTTTTCAATAATTTCGCCCACTCTTTTCCATTTTGAGCGGATGTTTCCTTCACTAGAATTTCCCGTTCAATATCCAAACGCTTCGAACCATCCAGAGATAGAACCGCGCCCTCAAAATACAATCTGTCTCCACGTATCCGGGCGTTCGCGCCAACCGGACTAGAACATCCCGCTTCCAATTCATTCAAAAAGGCTCGCTCAATGTCTCCACAAAGTTTGCTTTCGGGGTGATTGATCTTGCTGATAACATCTTCAAAGTCGATTTCCGCTGCCGTTACAATCCCTACAATTCCCTGCGATGGAGCCGGGATCATCCAATCCAGAACCTCCGAGATCCGATCCCCCAGGCCAATACGCTCAAGCCCGGCAGCCGCAAAAACGGCTCCGTGCCAATCATTGGAATCTACTTTCTTCAATCGGGTGGGCACATTTCCACGAAGACCAGTCATTTCATCATTTGGATACCGGTTCAGCCAAAAGGCTTTTCGGCGAATGCTCCCTGTTGCCACTACTCTATTTTCAGAATCATCGGGGTGAGCCGGACGAACCAACACATCTGCAGGATTTCCACGCTCCAAGACAGCAGCTAATTTCAGTCCTTCGGGTAAAACGGTAGGTACATCTTTCAGCGAGTGTACGGCCAGATCGATCTCTTTAGCAAGCAGGGCATCATCGAGGGCTTTGGTAAAAACGCCTTTGTCGCCAAGTTTATCGAGAGGAATATCCTGCACTTTATCGCCAAAGGATTCAATTTCTACCAGCTCGGTTTCCACTCCGTGCGACTTCAGTTCATCAGACACTTTGTTTGCCTGCCAAAGAGCAAGCGTACTTTTTCGGGTACCAATTCTAAGCTTCATTCCGTGCCTTTTCAAATTCCTGATCGATGCGATCAATGTGAATGGCCATGATCTTTTTCTTTATTCGTCGCGTCACTTCTTCCATCTTGGAATAGGAATCTTCATCCATTTTATGCTTCACCCTATCCAGTTCGGCATCGGTGATATCACTCAAACGGTGTTCGATCTCCTTGATTCTTGGCAACAGATAACGCGATCGTTTCACCCGTTTCATGAACTCTTCTTTCTCCTCTGCAATGATCTGTTCGATCTGGGGAACGGCTTTTTTACGCTTCTCAATAGCTTTTTTATTAGCCTCATGAATGGAATCCATGTCGATGAGCGTTACGTTTTCAATTTCAGCAACTTTTGGATTTACGTTACGGGGAACACTCAGGTCAAGCACCAGCTGCTGATGGTCAACACCCTCAAAATGCTCGGGATGAAGGATCGGATTCTTGGCGCCGGTTGCAGTTATAACCAGGTCGGCTTTTCTGATCTCTTCATCCAGTTCAGAAAAAGCATGTGCCTTAATATCAAAAGAAGAAGCAAGTTGCTTGGCACGGTCGATGGTGCGATTCACCACAGAAATATGTTCAGCACCATTTGAAATTAAATTCTTTGCTGAAACCTTACCCATCTTGCCAGCGCCTATCAGTAAGATACGGATGGCAGACAGATCTTTGAAATGATCGAGTGCCAGCTGTGTGGCTGCAAAGCCAACGGAAGCCGTACCTTTGCCGAAATCGGTTTCGGTACGGCTCCGTTTGTGTGCTCGGAAAACGGATTGTATCAGCTGATGAAATTCGCCGGAAAGTCCTTTTTTCTTGGCTTTTTTATACGCTTGTTTTACTTGCTGGATGATCTGAACATCACCCAAAACCTGTGAATCTAGTCCTGTACCCACTTCATAAAAATGTCTGTAAGCATCTTCCTCTACATGCATGTAGCCATGCTCTTCAAAAAACTCCCGATCCGTATTTGTAGACTTGCAAAGGGCAGATATAAGTACGTCGGGATCACAAAATGCGTAAAGCTCGGTGCGGTTGCAGGTATCCAGCATCAAAATACCGCCGGGAATATCCTTGGTATGGAAATCCAGCAGTTCTCTACGATGGCTGTCCAAATAAAACAATTCACGAATAGACACCTCACTTTTCCAGTGAGATATTCCTATTGCACTAAACCTCATAAATTAGTTCTTAAAAATTTTCCGGCACATGAGTCAGGAATGTATTTTCCGAATGTGAAGATTATGTGAAGAAATAATTCATGTTCGGAAAATATTGCCATTTAAAAGGCCTCTGACGTTGATTTTGTCTTCACATTTGTGAAGAATAGAAAGATAAAACATATCGAAACCAATTGTGATTATTAATCCTTATTGAGTCAATAATCAGGCTGAAAAATTCTTCTTTACAATATTTATAGACCGCCATCTCCATTGCCTGCTTGCATTTATGGGCTGATGAATTCAGGATCTTTGATTTTTATCATTTACGAACGAAACTATCTTTAGAAACCGTTATCTTGGAAGCGGTTCCAACCAACAAATTCAACTAGACTTTTATATCATAATATGGACGCAGTTTTAGAAACAGAATTATCCTTTGAGCTTTCCGAAGACCAGAAAATGATCCGCGACAGCGTGAAAGAATTTGTAGAGCGCAATGTTGCGCCTACAGTCATGGAAAGAGACAACAGTAAAGAATTTCCCCACGAAATTGTAAAACAGCTTGGCGAATTGGGAATGCTTGGCATCTATCATGACGAGCAATATGGCGGCGGCGGATTTGATGTCGTCAGTTTTTGTTTGGCACTTGAGGAAATTGCCCGTTGGGATGCCTCACTTGCTTTAACCGTAGCTTCTCACACTTCTCTCGGAACCGGACACATTGCCCTCGCCGGAAATCACGAGCAGAAAATGAAGTACATGCCCGAACTTACTTCCGGAGAAAAATTAGCCGCCTGGTGTTTGACTGAGCCCGGCTCCGGCAGTGACGCTTCCGGAATGAAAACAACCGCCATTAAAGAGGGTGATAAATACATTCTGAATGGTGCTAAAATCTTTATTACACAGGGTTCTGTTGGGGACACCTATGTAGTTCTTGCCAAAACTGATCCTGACAAAGGCACCAAAGGCATCTCAGCTTTTATTGTAGAGCGGGAATGGGACGGCGTAAAGCCCGGTGAAGGCATGCATAAGTTGGGAATGAATTCCTCTGACACCACGGAAGTTGTGTTTGAGAATGTGGAAGTCCCCGCTGAGAATTTACTAGGCGAGGAAGGACAAGGATTTGTAGATACCATGAAAGTTCTGGACGGTGGTCGCGTAGGAATTGCCGCTCTTTCAGTAGGAATTGCACGTGGAGCACTCGAAGAATCTCTGAAATATTCAATGGAACGTAAGCAGTTCGGTACCGCCATCGGAAACTTCCAATATATGGAAGGCAAAATGGTAGATATGGCCACCGAAATTGATGCCGCGCGCTTGCTTGTTCTGAGATCTGCATGGTTGAAAGACAATGACAAACCCTATACCAAAGAAGCCTCCATGGCCAAATTGTTTGCTTCCGAGCTTTCGGTGCGTGCTGCTCTTGAAGCTATTCAAATTCACGGCGGATATGGATACACCAAAGAATATCATGTAGAGCGATTTTTACGAGACTCCAAACTCATGACAATCGGTGAAGGAACCTCCGAAGTGCAGCGACTCATCATTGCACGCGAGTTGAAGAAGTCTATTGTATAGCTAAACTTTGTTGTTGGACCAAAGAGCCTGTGACTTTAAAAATCACGGGCTTTTATTTTATCCAGACGTGTTGAAAGGTCAGTATATTG
>CERJ01021946.1_pt1 | contig 37789 bp, 37 predicted proteins | sample 530781 | NCBI WGS metagenome assembly CERJ01 (sample SAMEA2620967, study PRJEB7988) | marine metagenome | biome: marine biome (ENVO:00000447); feature: deep chlorophyll maximum layer (ENVO:xxxxxxxx); material: "saline water (ENVO:00002010), including plankton (ENVO:xxxxxxxx)" | depth 30 m
TACAATATACTGACCTTTCAACACGTCTGGATAAAATAAAAGCCTAAGACCATCGCTGATCTTAGGCTTACATTCTTACTCGCTCCGACTTATAATGTCAGCAGCAATTATTCTAAGATAAAGACTGGTTACCCACGCTCTGCGTCGGAACCAATTCCTTAAGAATAAAGCTCTTCTTTTCTCTTCTTCTTGATCCGTCCGCCTCTGGATTTACTGAAAGGCTCTTCACCTTTAGACTTGCGGCTTCCTTTTTTGGAACCAGAAGAGCTTTTACTCTTGGATCCAGATCTGCCTTTTCCTTTATATCCACCACCGGATGAAGATCCATTGGACGAGGAAGAAGCGGAAGAACCATTGGTATCGGGCTTAGCCAATTCAACGGAAATGTCACGGCCTTCAAATTTAGTTCCATTCATCGACTCAAATAATTTCGAATCAAAACCTTCTTCCACTTCAAAGAATGAGAAGTTATTCTGAATGTCGATCTTGCCAAAATCAGGCTTCTTGCCATTCATTTGTTCGTTTACCACACCCATCAATCGGGCCGGATTCAAGCCATCTCTACCGCCTACATTCAGGAAATAGCGGGTAAAGCCAGCTTCGGCAGTACGATTGCTGCTTCCACCACCTGAATTTCGATTGCTTTTACGGTTCGAAGAATTCTTGCGGTTGTTGTTATTCTTAGACTTTCCTGCCGTTGCATTGATATCACCGGCCTGCTCATAATATTCCAGGATCTGATTGAATTCCATGGATACAAAATGCTTGATCAGATCTTGCCAGCCTAAATCAGCAAGTCGCTCATATACTTGCGGCAAGTACTTCTCGATCTGCTTTTCGTTAACCTCTGTGGTTCTAAGTTTTTCAACCATGTCCATCATACGGACCCCACAAACTTCTTCCCCTTTCGGTACATCCTGTTTGATAAAATCTTTACCGGACATTTTCTCAAGTGAGCGAATTTTGTTCATCTCACGGGTGTGAATAATAGAAACGGAAATTCCGCTATTCCCTGCACGACCGGTACGGCCACTTCGGTGAATATATACTTCCAGGTCATCCGGAAGGTTATAGTTGATAACATGTGTCAGGCTATCCACATCGAGTCCGCGGGCAGCAACATCAGTAGCAACCAATAGTTGTAATTCGCCAGATCGGAATCGGTTCATAACTTCGTCACGCTGACTTTGAGACAAGTCTCCATTCAATAGATCAGCATTGTAGCCTTCTTTGGTAAGTTTTGAAGCAATATCAGCGGTCTCTCTGCGAGTTCTGCAAAAGATGATCCCGTAAATATCAGGGTTTACGTCTGCAATACGCTTCAGTGCGTCATAACGGTTTTTAGCCTGAACCATATAGAAATGGTGCTCTACATTCAACGCGCCGGAATTTCGGGCACTTACCTGAATTTCTTCAGGATTATTCATGTATTTGTTAGCGATCTTGGAGATCTGATTAGGCATGGTTGCCGAGAACAACAGTGTTTGCTTCTCCTTTGGCGTATCACGAAGAATTGCATCAAGGTCTTCCTGGAATCCCATGTTCAGCATTTCATCGGCTTCATCTAAAACCAAAGACCGAACATTGGTTACATCCAGTTTGCGGCGGCGAATAAGATCCAGCATCCGTCCCGGAGTTCCTATTACTACCTGCGCACCGTTTTTAAGTCCGCGTATCTGCGTGGAGATATTTGTTCCGCCATACACAGCCAAGGTTTTAATTCCTTTCTGATGCTTGGAGAAATCTTTCAGATCTCTTTCTATCTGGATAGCCAGTTCGCGGGTTGGTGAAAGCACCAAAACCTGAACATTACTTGAGCTGGCATCTACTTGCTGGAGCACGGGCATTCCAAATGCACCTGTTTTCCCTGTTCCGGTTTGGGCCAAAGCCACAAGATCTCTTTGAGAAGCTAAAATGGTAGGAATAGCTCGTTCCTGAACTTCTGTGGGGGTATCAAAGCCAAGATCTTCAACGGCTTGACATATTTCGGGCGAGAGGCCCAATTCTTGAAAGGTTGACATATAGTATTTTTTAGTCGTTATAATCCCGTATAGAAATTTGTGCTGCACTGCTTCTTGTCGGGTATCAATTTGAGGTGAGCTATGGACAAGAGGCAAGCACGACTGCTTGATTTACAAAGGCCAGCAAGGTTCTATAAACCTGAAAAGTTATGGTATTCCAGTCTTATCGCGAACTCACGATTTTTAGTAAGCCTTAAAGATACGTATAAAAAGCTTCTGTTATGAGATCAGCATGAAATTTCTTTCTGATCGGGGTGATAGAGAAAGTGCTCTCTCCTTTCGCATATCTCGCGTTTACAGCATTTTATGGAGAGCATTTCAGGAATTGCCGATCTGAATTTATTTCAATAAATACAAAACCACAGCTTTATTTCTTCTCCAAAAAGCTGTGGCTCTATAGTATTGATGATACCTTTCAGTTTTTTACTCTGCTTTTTTTAGTACAGCATCTTCTCCAATGTAAGCCATTATATTGAGTCCTCTCAGGCCTGTGATATCATTGGCTCCGTTCGGGGAATAAATTCTGCCATTGTTAATTTGTCCCTTTAGGGTAAGGTTTGCGGACTGGTTGAAAATATCTAACTGATCTTCTTCCAGGCCTTCAATCAGAAAGTTGCCATTGCCTCCGGTAACGATCCGATTGATATCTTTATATTCAATAACTACTTTTTCAAGTTTTTTGAGGCCATCTTCTACATACACAAACTTTAAAGTACTGTCTTCAATGGAATAAGGCGAGCTTCCGATGTATGTTGATTCACCAATCAGTTTAATATGGTTTCTATTACTTTTAGTGATGATAACTTCTGCATCGGCAATCACCCTGATTTCATCAAATGATTGCAGATCCTGTGACTGGATGTTTGATGTTTTTTGAGCTATTGATGGCATTGTAAATACAAGTGCCAAAACTAACGCTGATACTAGAGTTGTAATGGTAGGTTTCATAATAGTGGAATTATATATATAAGTAAGTGATTTATGAATCAAAATGAAGATCAGAATTCAGATCAAAGGATCTGTGTTTGAGATCTTCTTTACTGCTTTGATGACACTCATAAGCTATGAACCTTTCTAAGTACTATCACACGTTTTGATATAGATGAAATTTATCGCCCAACTTTGGTTTATTGATATGCCCTGAGCTCTTGTAAAAAGCGGTACCATAAGGCAGGTTTAATCAGTTCTTTACAAAAAATTAATATTAAAAAATTCATGGAACCGCTTCTCAAAGCGGTTCCATAAACATCTCTCAGCCTCATTAAATGAGGTTTTTGAGAGCGAAAATTGGAATCTTTAATTCTTTATATTCAAGCCACAAATTTTAAAAAATAGATTTATGAAGCATATAACTGATCTATACCCCAAAGCCGATTCATTAACTGCACTTGAGCAAGTCATGCTGGATGAGCTCAAACAATCCAACATCTCTCCCTCTGATTGTATCTGGGGAACCTCTGTTTGCAGCGATGAGATCAACAATACCTTTCTCGAACTCGGAAAACATTTTAAAGCACCCGGCCCCTTCTTTTTTGGGGGAATTTCCGGAATTCCCTTTACCGGAAAAACAGGATTCGGTGCTTTCTCAAGTCACATCCCTGATGATGGAGCTGCCGTAATACTTTATGGTCCACACATAGGCATCACTAAAGATGGTACTCCCGGGAAAGTACTCCGTGAGGGACAATCAAATCCTTCATCAAGCTGTGGATCTCTCATTGCAGGGCTGGAAAGTGTGAAGAAAGGCAATGTGCTGAACATCTCCCATAATGATTATCAGCAGGGACAGGTAAACAAAGTTCTGATCGAAAATTATGAGCAGATCAAAGAAGCAGACAATGATGTAATTGCCACAACTGAAATTGGATACAACCAAATTAAACGTGAGCTTACAGATATCATCGGAGAAAATATTGAGTCCCTCGGTGACCACCCTCTCCTTCTTATAGGCGGAATTATCATTAACACAGATTGGGATCAGGACGACATGTTTGAAGTTCGTGATGTGTCCTGGTTCAACAAATAATGTATCTGATGAAATATATAGTCACACCAGCACTCTTGTTTATTTTCCTGTTTTGGGGATGTACGGCACAAGAAGATAATATCGGAATTGACCTGACCACCGTTCAGGATTCCACCAGCATTATCTATACTATCACCGGGCTGGATGGCCCGGAAGCCGTACGTTTTGATCCTGATCAGAATGTGTATTTCATATCCAACTTCACAGGCGGAGGGAACACTCAGGATTCAACCGGTTTCATTACCAAAGCAAATTCGGAAGGAAGGGTCACAGAGCTCAAGTTCATGACTGGAACCGAAGATGCTCCTCTCCATGCACCTCGCGGGATGTATATTACAGGCGAAACTCTTTGGGTGGCAGATGTTCTTGGCATTCATGGCTTCAACACCAGCACCGGTTCACAAACTGACTTCATTGACTTTTCTGAATTTCAGATCGGCTTTTTGAATGATGTTGTGGCTGACCAGAATGGAGTTCTGTATGTCACAGATACCGGCACTTCCAAAGTATATGAGATAGACGGTACTGAGGTATCTGTATTTCTTGAAGATCTTGCGCATGCTCCGAATGGAATCACATTAAACCCTAACAGCGGTAAATTCTTGTTAGCTCCCTGGAATGGCGGACAAACCTTTTATGAGTTCAACTCAGCCGGAGAACTTGAAGAATTCGCCACCCTGCAAGGTGGATATTTTGACGGCATAGAATTTATTGGGACTCATTTATTTTCCGCCAGTCAGGCCGATTCTTCTATTCGCATTTACCGCCCCATGAAGGAAAAAGTACTCATCAAAACTACCGGCCGGCCAGCTGATATCGGGATAAACATCCACAAAAATCATATTGCAGTACCTTATATTGCGCTCGATAAAGTTGAAATTTGGGATATATCTAATCAATAGTTGATGAATAATAACATTGCACCTGTACCCGATAATGAATTTGAACGACTTCTTAAGCTTTCAGAATATGATATCGATTATACTCAGATATATGGTAAACTGGATGATCTCACCAAACTGGCGGCTTATGTAACCGGAACCCCAATTTCCCTGGTCAATTTATTGGAAGCAAATACGCAATGGACGATCTCAAACTATGGGTTGGATGTCAAAAATACCCCTCGGAAGGATACCGCTTGCCAGTATGTGATACTCGATGATAAACCGTTTGAGATAGAAGATATGACGGAGGATGACCGGTTTCGGGATAAGGATTACGTTCTGGAAGATCCCAGTATCCGCTATTATTATGGGATTCCATTAACCTCACCAGATGGTATTCGAATTGGAGCAATGTGTGTAATGGATACCAAGAAGAATGATCTGTCGCCAGAGAAAGAAGAATTCCTGAAAATCATCGCAAGCGAGGTGATCACCCGCATAGAATATGAGCATAAGCTGAAATTAATGCGACAGAACGTAGACGAATTAAAGGAGATCCAACGCAAGGTAAGCCACGACATTCGGGGCCCCATCGGTGGAATCATTGGTATTGCAGAGATCCTCAGAGATCAGGCCCAAGAACAAAAAATGGATGAGTTCATGCAACTTCTGGAGCTCATTAATAAAGGCGGAAGGTCTGTACTGGATCTGGCAGATGAAATTCTTTCCAATTTTAAAGAAACTTCAGAAAGTGCGAAAGTTCTCGAACATCAATTGAACCTGAATACTTTAAAAGCAAAGCTGATAAATTTATACGGCCCTCAGGCCAAATCTAAATCCATAGATTTTTCCGTAAATCTAAACTCGGATAAAGCTGATGTAACGTTCTCCAAATACAAACTCCTCCAGATCTTTGGTAACCTGATAACCAATGCCATCAAGTTCACCCCTAAAAATGGGTCTGTAACAATTGACCTTTCACTTAACCGTCAGCCAGACCATACTCTCCATTTTGTGATCAAGGACACGGGCGTGGGCATGGATCGTAAGAAACTGGATGAGATACTTTCAGGTAAAGCCAAATCTACAGCGGGAACCAAAGATGAACGTGGATTTGGATTTGGATTTCAGCTGGTACGACACTTGGTTGAGACCATGAAAGGAACGCTGAACATAGATTCATCAGAGGGAGAGGGCACCAAGGTTACCATTCAAGTTCCTTTGGATTAAGCTACCGTTTTCTTGTATTTGTTAATGGAGATGAGCAAAAGCGCACTTCCCATAGCGGTGATTCCATATACCATGAATTGAATCTCCGGCCAACCTGCTCCTTTCAATAGAACCATCCGCATGATCTTGATAAAATAGGCCACGGGATTTATATACGTCAGGTTCTGAGCCCACATCGGCATGCTTTCGATAGGTGTAAAAAGTCCGCCCATCAGGATAAAGATCACCATCAAAAACCATGCAATGAACATCGCTTGTTGTTGCGTATGTGTGATGGTTGATATTAAAAGTCCCAGCGATTGTATGGTAATCAGAAAAATTCCTGCTACGATCAAAACGGTAATCAGGCTCCCCAGGAAAGGAATATTGAATCCATAGCGGGCCAAAATCAATCCAATAAGCAGATCGATCATCCCTATAACCCAGAAGGGAAGTAACTTCCCGATCATGAACTGATATTTTCGAATGGGAGTAACATTCAACTGTTCGATGGTTCCGATCTCCTGCTCCCGTACAATATTCATCCCTGAGAGAAATAACCCGATCATGGACACCAGCACCACTAAAATACCCGGCACCATAAACGTGATGTAGTCCAGGTCAGGATTGTACCAATTTTGGGGAATAACCTGAATGGATTTTACCTTTTGAACCTGAGGAGAATATGACTCCATCTGTATTTTTCTCATCTGCTCGGCATTCAGGTCTTTGAGGATCGAAGTGCTGTACGATTGTATGAGTCCTGCAGTGCTCCCATCCACCGCATCTATCACAAGCTGAAGGTCAGCTACCCTGCCCTCCCGTACCCTTGTCTGGAATCCTGAAGGAATCTCAAGGATCAAACTCACCTCTCCCTGATCCATGGCCATCATTGCTTCCGCATAATGAAACGTCTCCAGCTCCAAATTAAAATACCCGGTAGCCTGAAACCTGGACATCACTTCTCTGGACAATGCTGACTGATCGTTGTCTATCAAAGCTACATCCACTTCTTTGAGTTCATACGTGGCTGCAAACGACAACACCAGCAACTGAACAACCGGCATCACAAACAGGATTGGCAGCATCGACTTGTTCCTAAAGATCTGGAGAAACTCCTTCTGCAATAAAACCCGGATGATCTTCATTGTAGCCTCACTTTAAATTTTTTGAGACTTAATGCGATGAAAAACACGGTCATTCCTATCAGGATCAGCGTCTCTTTCCAGACCATCAACAACTCTGATCCTTTGAGCATTATGCCCCGAACGATAATCAGAAACCACTTTGCGGGAATGATATGTGAGATCCACTGCAGAACTTCCGGCATACTCTGAACCGGAAAGATAAATCCTGACAACAGCACCGTGGGTAATAATAATCCGGCCAGCGAGATCATCATTGCCGTTTGCTGATCACTGGCAACCGATGAAATAAAAACGCCTAAGGCCAATGCAGTCAGCGTAAAAAGTCCGGCTTCTGCAAAAAACAGCAGATAGGATCCTTCAAACGGAACCTGGAAAACAAATATAGCCAGAATTAAGATTGTGATGACATTCACCACCGACAGCACCAGGTATGGAAGTACCTTTCCAATAATTATATGATAGGGCTTCAAGGGAGACACCAATAGTATTTCCATGTTTCCCATCTCCTTTTCACGCGTGATGGATATGGAAGTCATTAAAGTAGACACCAGCATCAGGATCACTGCGATCAAACCCGGTACAAATAGATTAACGCTGCGCAATTCAGGATTGTACATCATTCGTACTTTCGGCATGATCCCGGCCTGTTCTATTTGGTCTTCGCTGTTGAGAGCCTTCACATAATCCTGGATGATATTGGCTGTATAGGATTGCACCAGGTTTGCAAGATTGGGATTGGTAGCATCTGTAATTATCTGGATGTCTGCTCTTTGTTCTCTGACCAGCTTTTGCCTGAAGTTCGCTTCAAAAACCACCACCTCTTTAATATCTCCCTCCCGGAACAGCGCTTCGATCTCGTTCACATCCTGTAAATAAGCCCGCACCTGAAATGCATCCGTTGCTTCCAGTTTTTGAATGATCTGATGGGTTACCTCATCTTTTGACCGATCCAGGATCCCGATCTCAGCATTCGAGATCTCATTCCGGATGGCAAAACCAAACAGGATCATCATAATGACCGGCATGCCAAATAAAACCGTCAGAGTGCGTTTATCCCGGTATATCTGCTTGAATTCCTTGATTACAAATCCTGCAAATGAGTTCATCCGTCTCCCCTTTTTGCGCTTCGGGCCAGCTTAATGAAGATCTCTTCCACAGATGATGCCGAGAACTCATGCTTCAGGTCCTCCGGCGAGCCAATAGCATCCATCCTGCCATCCACCATGATCGAGAGCCGGTCGCAATATTCTGCCTCATCCATATAATGAGTGGTTACAAATACCGTAATCCCTTGTTCTGCTACTTCATAGATCTGCTCCCAAAATGCCCGCCGTGTCACCGGGTCCACACCACCTGTGGGTTCATCTAAAAAAACGATCTTCGGGTTATGAAGAATCGCGATCGAAAAGGCCAGTTTCTGTTTCCAGCCAAGCGGTAAAGCCTGAACTAGCTTATCTCCCTGATCTTTTAGGCCGGTTCCTTCCAGTACTTCATCGATCTTTTGTGATAAATACTCCTCGGAGATACCGTAAATACCTCCATAAAACCGAATATTTTCCCTGGGCGTCAGATCATCATATAGTGAAAACTTCTGGCTCATATATCCGATCTGTTTTTTGATGAATTCCGCTTCAGTATATACATCCCTTCCTGTTACCAAAGCCTTTCCGGATGTGGGTGTAAGCAAACCAGTCAGCATCTTCATGGCCGTTGTCTTACCCGCCCCATTTGCCCCAAGAAAACCAAAAATCTCTCCCTTCTGTACCTCAAAGGAAATGTGATCGACGGCAATGAAATCACCAAATTTACGTGTCAGGTTTTCGGTTTGAATGGCATATTCAGGCATCCTAAACCTCCTCTGCTGTGTGCATCAGATCCATAAACCGATCTTCGATGGCAGGATCCATTAATTTGATCTGCACATTTTGAAGTCCCTGCTGTTCTAAATAGTCCTGCAGTACTTTCGGATCCGGTTCTCCGTCCTTCTCGGTATAATGAACATACTCTCCAAATGGATGAACCGAATCAGATCCCGGAAAAGACTTGAGTGCTTTCAAAAGCTGATACGTATTAGAGGCTTTTACACCCAACAGTGGTTTTGTAAATCCATTTACTACTGATGTCGGTGTATCGATCTGAAGAATGCTTCCTTTTTGAATCAATGCAACCCGGTCACACAAATTAGCTTCATCCATATAGGGAGTAGAAACGATAATTGAGATGCCTTCCTGTTTCAGCATCTTCAGCATATCCCAAAACTCTTTTCGGGAAACTGCATCCACACCCGTTGTAGGTTCGTCCAGTAACAAAAGTTTGGGTTTATGGATGAGGGCGCAGCTCAATGCCAGCTTCTGTTTCATCCCGCCTGACAGAGCACCGGAAAGTCTGTTCTTAAAGGGTTCCAGCTGATGATAGATAGGTTTGATGAGCTCATAATTTGAAGCAACGCTCGTACCAAATACCGATGCAAAAAATTGCAGGTTTTCCTCCACAGTAAGATCCTGGTACAGCGAAAATTTTCCGGGCATATATCCTAAAAGTGGCCGGATCTGTTTGTACTCATTAACCGTATCATATCCCAGCACAGAGAGTGTTCCCTCATCGGGAATAAGCAAGGTATTTATGAGTCGAAATAGAGTCGTTTTCCCCGCCCCGTCAGGACCAATCACTCCAAATAACTCTCCTTCTTCCACTGCGAAGGAAACCTGCTTCAGGGCTTTAAGCTGTCTGAAAGATTTGGAAACGTTGTTGATCTCAACTACTATGGTACTTTTCATTTCTGTATCCCTTCTTCATTATCATACACCTCTTCGATGTGATCAACCCAACTCTGAAGATTTTGCTCTATCCGGAGATCGAGTTCCTGTATATATTCTGCAAATGCCATTCGGACTTCCTCCAGTCTATATTCAACGAGCTGTATCATAAAAGGCTCCTCCAGATCAATTGATATCAAAATTCACTTCCCCGGGCATTCCGATCTTCAGCTTTCCATCGGGATTTTCAACACTCACTTTAACGGCATAAACCTGGGTTACTCGCTCCTCTTTTGTTTGGATCATCCGAGGGGCAAATTCAGCTTCCGAAGCGATCCAGCTCACCGTTCCGGTTAAGGATTCTGTAGTCTTCGCGTCTTTATCTATTACGATCTCAACCTGCTGACCAAGTGTAACGCGCGGTAGCTGTGCGCCGGAGATATATACCCGCAGCTCCATCCGTTTCAGATCGGCAACTTCATACAGTGGTTTGCCGGTATTCACCAACTCATCGGGTTCTGCATAACGCTCTAACACCACACCGGCAATGGGATTTATGACTATGGCACGTTCAAGCTGATCCTGCACCTGAGCGATCCTGGAACGGATAGTTTCCAGTTCAGCAAATACTGATCTCTTTTGTACCTCAACCGACTCGATCTGCTTTTTGAGCACGTTTACCTGTCCTTCTGCCTGGTCGATCTGTTGCTGGGTTGCCGCGTTTTCTTGCTTTAGATCTTGAAATCGATTCAGTTCTTTCTGAGCCGTTACCAGTTGTTCTCTATATACGTCAGCTTGTGCATCCAGCTTTTGAATGTTTGTTCGAACCGCGGTGATCGTCGACTTCAATTCGTTCTTTTGAAGACTCCATTGCGTGGTGTCGATCAACCCAACTTGCTCGCCTGACCTCAGCGTTTGTCCTTCTTTTACATCAAACTGTTGCAGGATGCCCGGAACTTCTGCAGAGATCATGACTTCCCGGGCCTCAAATTGTCCATAAGCATCCGCTTTCTCACCATTTTCACAGCCGCCAAAAAGCAGTGTTAATATCATTCCGACAATTGTTATTCTCAGTTCCATGAAATTCCCTTTTTAGTTAAGTATTCGATCTGATACTGGATGAGCTGTAGCTTCCTTATCTCAACATTTAGCCGAGCCTGCGCTTCCTGATTTAGTTCGGAGATATATTCAGTAGCGGTTATCACTCCTTGTTCAAGCTGATTCTTCTTTTCTTCTGCCACTTGTTCTCTTAGCTCCAGTATTTGTTCGTCCAGGATCATTTGCTCCTGAGATTGTTCTATTCTTTTAGAGATCTCCGCCAACTCTGCGCGTACACCGATAAGAAATGCTTGTTCATCCAGCCTCACTTTTTTTTGTTGAAGTTTCTCTACTTCCACTTGTTTTCCCGCATTGTCCCAATTACGAAAACTCCAACTTGCCCGAACTCCCACCATCCAATATGGATGCAGATCATCATCAAACACATTAAAACCCGGCCGACCATACGCTCCTTTTGCAAAGGCTGAAACCTTTGGGTTTCGATCGGTTAGCGTCAGATCCTGTTTCAGGTCAAATACTTGGGATCGTGCTTCAAATAGCTTCAGCTCAGGACGAGTTATTTCCAATTCTTCGATCTTATTCAGATCTATTTTCGGCAAGCTTAAATTGGGTTGAGCCTTTATTTGTCGTCCCATCAATTCACCCAGCACCTCATATGCCGCTTTGATCTCATATTGAAACTGAAGATGAGACTGCCTGACCTTCAGCAGCTCGGCTTTCAACACCATGGCCGATCCCGGAAGCATTACCCCATTTTTTACTTTGGTTTGAACCGATTCCAGTTGCTCCTCCAGGTCTTGCATCAAAACGGATACTGTTGCCTGTCTTTTTTGCAAATTCAGAATACCGAAATATACCTGCTGAGCCTGACTTCTGATTTCCCACATCGTGACTTCAACCCGACTATCTTCGACTTCACTTTCACCAGATGTAAGTTTTCGGCGAGAATTTGTAAGTCCGCCATCATAGATCGGCTGTGAAACCTCCATTGAAATAGAATAATGATCTTTGCTGAGTTCTGGCGTAGTGATTCCCGGATTCGAAAACGGGAGCGTTGTCACTTCCGACTGATAGGTCGCATCTGCATGCAGGCTTATTTCCGGAAAGATCCCAGACCGGGCAATTTGATCTTTTAATGCTGTGATCTTTTGCTGAAGATCCTGTTTTTCTGCAACCGGATAATTTGACTGAACCTCATCATATACTTCTTGCAAAGACAATGTGGAGTCACCCTGCCGGCCAAAAACCAGCGCAGGAAGAAATAAACCGATCGTTATCAGAATCTTGGTTTTCATGATGGCTTCACCCCGTTTAGAATGATCTCCGGAATGAGTGCTCTTCGTTCTTCCAAAAAATTGGCATAAGCGACTTCATCCAAAGCAAATATCGTTTTCACCATGGTCTTGGCCAACATGGGCATCATGCACATACTTACAATATTCAACAGGAACTGCTCCGCTGAGATTGGCTTCATTCTCCCTTCGCTGACTTCCGTGTTGACCTGCTCCCGGAATACATCGGGCAGCTCAATGTTCATCACCCCTAAAAATTCCTTGAATCGTTCGGGATGCTGGTTCATCTCGTAAACCACGAATGTTGGCAGATGCTGATTTTCCCTAAACATATCGTGATAAAAATTCACGATCTCATTCACTTTTTCCGATAACCCCATCTCCGATTTAAGGATCCCGAATAGCTGGGGCATCACTTTTTTAATGCCGGCCTGAAATACCTCCTGAAATAACTTGTCTTTGCTCCTGAAATAGTAATGCAACATCGACTTGTTGATCTCAGCTTCATCGGCGATCTCCTGCATGCGGGCTCCTTCAAATCCCCTTTTTTGGAATATTGACTGAGCTGCTTTAAAGATCTTCTCTTCTGTTTCTTTTTCTAGTGCCATGGACTGTGTTTTTTTGATTCATCACAGTTTAGCAAAGACAACCATACGTTTCAACCATTTGGTTGAATTAATTGGTTAGCAAAAATAAATCGAAATTAATGCATGAAAATCAATGACTTGAACTACTACATGCAGCTACTACTTATTCCCGAACAAATGAAAAAAGGTTCTCTATTTTTCCAAAAGTGCCTCGATGATGCGCATATTACCTACGGCATCTTCAAGTGGAGTTGGGACGGGCGTGTCTTCCAGAATAGCCTTCGAAAAAGCATCGCCCTGCAGCGTGTAGTGATTGGCTTGAGTCTCTTTTTCTTTCTCCACTTTTCCCTCTTTCTTGAGCCGAACCGTAGCCACATTCTCAAGTGGGTTGAAAGGGATATCCATTTCAATGATACCTTTTGTTCCAAAAACCTGCAGATGCTGCTCTGGACTTGTTTGCGTTCCACAGATAAAAGAAGCTGTGCCGTTTGGTAATTTCAGAATTCCCGAGGCCAGCCTGTCTACCCCAAACTCGGGATCAAGCTCAACCTCACCTAATACCTCAATCGGTTCATCCCCAAAAATATACCGCGAAGCAGAAATACAATAGCAGCCAATATCCATAAGTCCGCCCCCTCCAATTCCTTCTTTATTACGAATGTCATCCGGGTCATCGTTGAAATAGGTGAACACCGACTGAACGGTATTAACTTCGCCGATCTCCCCTTCTTCGATCCATTTTTTCACCAATTCCCACTGTGGATGAAACCGATACATAAAGGCCTCCATCACTTTTAAATTGGGATACTTTCTTGAGGTTTCTACCAGTTCTTCCGCCTCTTCTGCATTCATGGCCACAGGCTTTTCACACAACACGTGTTTTCCTGCTTCTAACGCTTTTATCGTCATCGGAACGTGCAGGTGATTGGGAAGTGGATTGTAGATGGCATCAATTTCTTCATCGGCCAGAAGTTCTTCATAAGAACCATATGAAGCCGAGATGCCAAGTTCATTAGCTGCCTTTTCAGCCTTCTCCTTACTTCTCGAGGAAATTCCAACGACCTTGGTATATGCTCCTTTCTGCATGGCTGGAATTACGAGATCGGTTCCAATACTGGCTGTACTTAACACTCCCCATCGTACTTTCTTTGACATATCTAATCTAAACTGAATGAATTTTTTATTCTGATTACAGCATTTAAAATAACAGAAACAAAGCCCTTCTGACAATCTTTTATTGAATCATCATAACCGTTGAATTGTTTTATGACATCCTTCACATAACCTTCACATTGAACCGTGATATTTAAACTGAAACATTTAAGACAAGCGTATCCGAAATTAAGAGGTCGGCTCGCTTTAACCAAACCCAAAAAACTATGAGATACCTATTATCCATTATCACAATTTTAACACTTGCATTTTCAAGTTCTGTAATGGCACAGGACAAAGTTGAGATCACCATTGAAAGTAACGACAAAATGCAGTTCAACATGGACGAAATTAAAGTGGAAGCCGGTCAAACGGTAGTACTTACACTCGTACATACCGGAAAGCTTCCTAAAGCTGCAATGGGCCACAACTGGGTTCTGCTTGCGCAAGGCACAGACATCAACAAATTTGGTGCTGCTGCTTCAAAATTCGCTGACAATGATTACCTGCCAAAAGATTCAGATCAAGTTCTGGCAGCTACTAAACTCATTGGTGGCGGACAGGAAACAACGATCGAGTTTACAGCACCTGAAGCCGGAACGTATGACTTCATTTGCAGTTTCCCAGGCCACTACGCCATGATGAAAGGAAAATTTATTGTTGAATAGTAGTTAGTTATAGCACATCTAAACTAACATATTGTACCCGAGAACCCCGGATTACTGACCTACTCCGGGGTTTTTTTATGTTTATGATATTTGGGATACTGCCTCATCTATTGGGGTTTCTCCCTGAAGCAGATCGAGGCTTTTTGCTACCGTATTTTCTGCCTCTAATAGCTGAACGATCACAGAAGCTACATCATCTCTGGTGATATCCCGGCCTTCCAGCTTTTCAATATGCCCGCTTAATTCTACCTTGCCGGTGCCTTCTTCGTTGGTGAGTCTTCCTGGCATCAATATGGTATAATCCAGACCTGAAGCTCTCAGATATTCATCCGCATTTGATTTAGCTTCGTAGTAATGCTGCATAGGCTCTGACCATAAATCCTGATCTCTGTTTGCTTTCAATGCACTCACCATAATGAATCGGTTCACTCCGGCATTTTTTGCCTTATCTATAGCTTTCTTTGCACCCTGCTCATCTATTACTTTGGTCTGAGATTTTGGAGTATCTCCTCCTGATCCGGCTGTAAATACCACTGCATCTACATTTTCAAAAGCATGACTGAAATCTTCTTCCAGATCTCCCAACACCGTTTCAATGTCTTTTTCTCGGAATTTATCTACCTGCTCTTCTTTCCGTACCATTGCGATCGGCTTGTGATCACTTTTCTTTAGCTGCTTAGAAAGTCGGGTTCCAATTTGTCCGTTTGCTCCTATGATCAATACGTTCATACTTGTTCTGTTTTGTTATGATTCAACTACTCAAAAATACTGCTGAGTAAATCGTTTCTTTTCCCGCTATTCCCGAAATTTAAAATCTCTATTATCCTCTGAAGAAAAATTTATCAAAGTGCAGGATATGTAATACTTTTGAGCACCTGTTAATCAAGATCAAAAATAATATGCCCAAAGTTCTTATAACTACCGGCGGCGGGGATTGCCCCGGACTAAATGCCGTAATCCGAGCTATTGTAAAGCGAGCCAATCAAACGGCCAAATGGGAAGTCTATGGCAGCATGGAAGCCTTTAACGGCGTGTTGCGCTCCCCAAAAGAGATCATTCGGCTGGATGATGAAAAAGTAGCCGGGATCCATCATAAAGGTGGAACTATCCTTCAAACTACAAATAAAGGTGGACCTTTCGACTGGCCGGTACAACAAGAGGATGGCACCTGGACGACCGAAGACCGCTCCGATGAGATGATCGAATATCTGGCGCGTGAAGGATACGATGCAGTTATAAGTATTGGCGGAGACGGTTCGCAAAAGATCAGCTACGAGCTGTATAAAAAGGGCCTCAATATGATCGGTGTCCCCAAAACCATAGATAACGATCTTGCCTGTACCGATTACACCTTTGGTTTCCAAACCGCTGTAGACATTGCCACCGATGCTGTGGATAAACTAGTAACCACGGCTGAGAGTCACCACCGGCTGATGATCCTGGAAGTAATGGGACGTGGCGCCGGATGGATCGCCCTGCATTCAGCAATTGGCGGAGGGGCTGAAGTTTGTCTCATTCCCGAGATCCCATATGATATCAACGAAGTGATGGAGCGGTTGAATGAACGATATGTGGGTGGACGTGGATTTGCCATTATTGTAATCGCCGAGGGCGCAAAGCCCAAGGATGGAACGGTAGTTGCCCGGGAAAGCGACGAAGTTGGATACAAAAATCCTCGGCTTGGCGGTGTGGCTTACCAGCTTTCCGATCAGCTTAAGGCAGCTGGTTTTAAGCATGACATCCGGGAAATGGTACTTGGGCATTTACAACGGGGCGGAACTCCCATTGCCTACGACCGCGTACTTGCAACTCAGTTTGGGGTGAAAGCAATGGAAATGGCTATCAACAAAGAGTATGGACGCATGGTTTCTTTTCTGGATCATGAGATCACTTCTGTTTCACTTGAAACAGCCACAGACGGACAAAATCTGGTGGATCCGGAAGGATTTATGGTACAAACCGCAAAAGGCGTTGGAATTAGTTTTGGGGATTGAGTACCAGGTTACACGAGAACCCGTAGTTTTAAATAGAGCAAACTAACCAACATCGCGAAACCAAGACTTAACAGCGTACCGATCAAAATATATTCTGTTAGTTTGATTCCCTCTTTTTCTTTTAAGTCTCCGAAACGAAATACAGACTTTGCTGCCAGTAAAAATCCAATTCCAGACCAATTTCCAGTTACCACAAAACCGAAAACAAATAGTCTTTCCAGGATACCAATTATTCTTCCGGCATTGGCTAAGGTTTTCTTTTCCTTACTATTATTTTCAGGAAGCCAGCCGGCTATCAAAACTTTGATGATGATAGCAGCCGGTTGCGTAAGTACAAACAGGCAAAGAAGAAGCCATAAATTTTGTTGACTGAATAGGTCCGAAATATAGGATAATGCGTTTTCATCAACCCAGATCCAGATCCCAAAAATTACCAACAGATGCAGCAACTGATCTGCAAAAAACAAGATCTGCTGCCGCAACATATTTGTGTCAAAATTTGAGGGATTGGTTTTACCTCCCATCGTTAACTTAGTGGCATCAATGGCAAAGTGGGTGAGCAGGATTATTACCGGGATCCAGAGATATAAAGGCTCAGCCATAATTTCCGGCAACAACAATAATGTGGTTACAACTGCATGAATGCCCACGTGCAGGTATAGATACCCCGAGCGAATCTTGTGCTTTTGTTTATGAGCCACCCAGGATTTGAACTGAAGCCCAAAATCTCCAATAAGATGTGCCAGCAAGAGTTTGATCAGTATGATCATACAGTCAATCCCCCTTTTTCAATGCGTTCTCTGTATCGCTTTTCAACCGAACGAACTTCATCCAGATATGCTCGCTTATGCCTCTCACTTACCGAAGACTGTGAAATACCCAGACGTTTAGCAATTTCCTCTTGCTTTAAATTTCCTGTGAAACTTAACTTAACATATTCTGCTGATTTTTGTGTCCAGTTGTCCATTACAATAAGGAGCAGCCGTATATACAAATTCATTTCTTCGTCAAATGCCGTATTTGGACTTTTTATAAGCAGGTTTTGTTTTTGGGATGATAACTGCTCATAGCCCTCACCAGACCGAATAAAGGCATCGCCGTTGGACTCACTAATGCTTGGTGCATCAAATGCTTTGGTGCCAATACCAATGCACAAACGTACATCCACGCCCTTCATTTGCTTCACCGATGCTTTGATATCAATAGCATGTCGCAGTGCTTCCACTGGGTTTGCCACCTCAGCCTGAAAACTATCTCCACGATAAATTTCCCAGCTTTTTGGGGACGAACCTATTTCATCAAGGGCTTGCTTTAACAGCTTCAGCCACTTGTCGGTTTCCGCATTTCGGGAATTAATGATATCTCCGGTAAGTACACTTGTCATACTTTATTATAGATCATTAAACCGATATATACAAATATCGGGTATAAAGCCTATAAAACTAAATATCGGCTTATTTACCGATATATAGAGAATAGTGACATCAATCACAGAAGGTGATTCTACCCGGTGTTCGATCAAACAACAAAAAGAGCGAGGTTTGTCAGAACCATAAAGATGTATGTGCAAGGGCTGGAATTCCTTATATAAATCTATATCTATCCAACTCTAAACTTCAGCTCCTCAATTGTAGACAAGATCTCATCCCGGTCCATATCACGGTATTGTTCGGGTAGTAACTCTTTGGAAGTGCACTCAATGACCGCACTCAGTGTTTGCAGTTCTACTTCTTCCGGATAGGTTGGGGGAAGAAAATCTGCGAGTGCTGCGTCTAGTATTTCTGGTGTAACTTTCACTTTTCCATCAGCTGCGGCCCGGAATTTGGCACGTGTCAGCGCGGCTTCCATATCAGCACCGGAAAGACGTTTATCTTCAGTTTTGATGGACTCAGGAATATACTCTTCCGTCATTTTTAAGCCGGTTTTCTTGGCCATGGCTTCGTAAAGTTCAACCCGTTCATCACTGGTGTGAGGCGGAAATAGAGCGAGATGCTCTTCAGCTCTTCCCTGTCTTTTTAGATCTATGGGCATAAGATCCGGCCGGGCTGTCATCAAAAACCAAAGAATTCGACCGCGATTGGCTGTATCACTCATAAACGTTGCGATCTGCGAAAACACCCGACTGGAAACACCACTGTCGCCACTTGCATCTCTATCTCCTAAATATGCATCGGCTTCGTCGATCATTACAGCCACAGGAGCCATGGCTTTAAGCAGCGTCAGGATCTTTTCAAGATTCCCTTCTGTGACCCCCTGCCACTGACTTCGAAAATTCTTCAACTTCACCATCGGGATACCCACTTCGCTGGCAAAGCAAGTCACCATAAAAGTCTTTCCGGTTCCCACCGGACCGCAAACCAGATAGCCCATTGGCATCACATCCTGACGGCCGGCTTTCAGTGCATGCACAGCTTGCCGTAAGTGTCTTTTCACTTGCTTATGTCCGGCTACATTATCGAGCGTGTACTGGGTTTCAACAAATTCCAGTAAGCCATAAGCTTCTGCTTCAATAAGTTCTTTCTTGGTCTCGGAAAGCCCTTCAAAAGTGATCTTGTCTTTATTTTCCCGGGCATGAGAGAGGACGCTGCGGATATTCACAAAATTCAATCCTGCTGTTTGCTGTGCAATGATCTCCGGCTTTACAGCAGACAGTGATTTCCATTCATCATTTTCTGTCTCATATTTAATGAATTCCAGCCGATCTTCTTCTTCGGGAATATTGATCTTAATGTCTGTGGTGTAGGGATTCTGAACCAATGTTTTGTTCAGGTCTGAAAGATTTTCGGTGATGAGAACCGTGGTAAAATCTGAAGCGAGGAACATGGGGTCATGTGCCCAGCGGGAAAGATATACGAGAGAGGTTCGATCTTCATTTCCGGTAGAAGCTGCATCATTCATCGGCACAATGGTTTCTGCATAATCGATGATCAATGCCACGCTTTCCTTTTGGTCGAGACGAAGACGGAAATACTGCTCCAGCAGCGACATCACCCGAACAGGATCCTTGGGCATTTTATTGGCATAATCGGTTCCTACAAGGCTATCTCTGCCGGCAATGGCCTGGTTGAAATCCTTCTGAGATTCTTTATCCCGAAAATAAATACCTGAAGCCCTGTCATAGAAGATCACATAATCACGAGCTCCAAAAAACTCCTCCGACAGAAAGGATTTCAAGCGATTGAATTTCGTGCCGTTCTCTTCTTTCAGTGAAACCAGATCATGGACATTGCCATGCAGTATGAACTGATTGATGGTTCGACTTAGGTACTTTCTCGCAAATTCCTGCGACCATTTTGGATAGTGATCAAACATGGCTTTTTAAATGATTTTAATATGGAATGTAAATCTTCTGCTGTTTGTGACAAAGCAATCAGATTTCAGCTATCAGCTGAAAGCTTATTCAATAATTATGAGCTTCACCGTTTCAATGCGACTTGGAGTGGCTTTACTGATGATAAACTTTTTGCCCTCAACCACCACCTCCTCATTTACTTTAGGAATACGCCCCAAATGATTGATTATAAAACCCGCTACGGTATCATACTCAGAAGGTTCCAGCGGAAGTTCAATTTCTGAAAATTTCTCAGACAATTCTTCGATCTCTACATTCCCACTTACCACAAACGTGTTCTCCGAAAGTCGTTTCATGATCTCATCTTCCACATCATACTCATCCTGAATGTCTCCTACAACCTCTTCCAATAGGTCTTCTATGGTCACCATTCCAGCCGTTCCACCATATTCATCCAACACAATGGCTACCGACATGTTGGAATGTCTGAATTCAGTAAGAAGGTCTTTGGATTTTTTACTGGAAGGAACCAGCTTGACTGGGCGAATGATCTCATTCAAGGATTGGGGATCATGGAAGAAATCATGGGCAAAAACCACTCCTATCACATCGTCAATGGAGTTTCGATATACCGGTAATTTGGAGTGCCCCGATTGAATGAATACATCTCGTACATCTTCAATAGGTGCATCTTTTTGTACCGCCTCGATCTCAATACGCGGGATCATGGAGTCCTTCACCCGCTTGTTGGAAAGCTCAAGCACATTATGCAGAATCTCAGAATCATCTTCGTCGATGTCTTCACTACCCCCGCTGTCTCGCAGTTCCTTAAAGATCATCTCCACATCCTGCCGTCGATAATATTGTTCTACCACTTCGGCATCCTTCACCAGAAAACGGATCAACACATTGGAGGATCCTTTTGCGATCTCGATCAAAGGGCGGAAAACGTAGTACGAAATTCGAAGGGGAACAGAAATAATTCCGATCATATTATCAGCGAGGGCCCGGAAAATGGCCTTTGGCAGGATCTCACCAAACAACATGATGACTACCGATGCAATGATGGTTTGAATAAACAGGATCTCGATCTCTGATGGAGTGAAATCAAACCAAAGTTGAGAGTAAGACTGAATCGGTTCAACCAAAAATATGGCCATGAAGGTAGCATAAAGTACATTCACGATGTTATTTCCAACCAGGGTAGTGGTCAGGAACGTCTCAGGTTTTCGCGTAAAGAATTCAATGGAATTTGACACAAAGTTATTCTTTCGCGAGGCCACTTCAAGTTTCAGCTTGTTGGCCGTTACGAATGCAATTTCGGAACCGGAAAAGAAGCCACTCAACAATATGGTAAGCAAAATGAGAATCAATTCGATCATAGATTCCCTTTGTTTTTGCTAAGTGTTTGTGATGTGTAACTACCCGATGGAGGCTCGTCGTTCATGCAGATTTGATTGATTCCTATTTGCCGGAAAAATTAGGCTTCCGTTTTTCAAGGAATGCCGTTGTTCCTTCTTTAAAATCGGCGGTGCCACACAATTCTCCAAATAATTTGGCTTCGTTGTCAAAACCTTCCTCAGATCCGGCTTCTTGTACTGCGAGAATAGCATTTTTAATAGCGATGGGGCCTTGTTTCAAAATTTTGTGCAACATGGCTTTAGCTTCCTCAACGGGATTGCCCTCTACCACCTGATTCACTAATCCAATTTCAAAAGCTTCATCGGCCTTGATCTGCCGACCGGTCATAATGCATTCCAGTGCTTTGGCTCGGCCAATGGCTTGCGTCAATCGTTGCGTTCCTCCGTAACCGGGAATCAATCCCAGGGAAACTTCCGGAAGCCCAAGTGCTGCGTTGTCGGAGGCAATGCGGAGGTGACAAGCAAGAGCCAGTTCACAGCCTCCGCCGAGCGCATATCCGTTTACAGCAGCGATCACGGGGATGGTCAGGTTTTCAATTTTCTGGAAAACCTGCTGCCCTTTTTTCGAAACTCTCTCTCCTGAAGCAGGGTCGAGTGAACTCAGTTCTTTGATATCGGCTCCGGCAACAAAAGCTTTTTCGCCTGCTCCGGTTATCACTACGGCTTTGATCTTGAGATCATCTTTGATCACTTTAACCGCTGAATCTAATTCATCAAATACCTTATTGTTAAGGGAATTCAGTTTATCGGGGCGGTTGATGGTGAGCGTGCAAATTCCGTTCTCGTCTGTTGACAGAAGCAGCGTTTCAAAATCTTGATTCATCGTCTAATTTTTGACTTTCTTCGAAGGTTTGATTTCCGTTTGTACATCGTCTGAGAGTTCATCTAAAATGGAGTCGAAATCCAGATCATTTTCCCATTCGGTATTATACTCCGGTAAAATATCCTGATCTAAGTCATCAATCAATTGTGAAGTTTCTTCTACTTCAGTAAGTAAATTATCGAGCTGGAAGCCAATTTCTTCAGGGTTACTCATGGTCATAGACTGCTCGTAGATGTAGCGAACGGCATCTTCGATGGTTTCCAGGTGCGTCTCGCACACTAAATATTTTTCTTTGGCAACGCTGAATTTCTTCAACCGTTTTTGCATGATGGCCACACGGCGTGCTTTTGTGCGCTTAAGCTTCTCCGATTCCAGTTCCTTGATCTCCTCGATCTGTCGTCTCACCTCTTCCTTCAGATTGCTTTCCAGCGAGGTATTTAAATACACCTCATATCGTTTGATCAGGTCCAGTAAGGTCAGATAGTTTCCAAGCAACTCATCGATCTTCTTACCGATGTTATCTAATAGTCCCTGCGAACTGTATGGTAACTTCTCGAAATTCTCCTGTACCAACTTGGCCAGATGTTTGAGCACCAAAAATCGTTTCTGGGATTTATTATCCAGCGACTGGAACAGTTCCTTTTCATTATTGGCTGCATGTCGTTCTTTGATCTTCTTCAGCTCCAGCTTTTTACGGAAGCGGGGGAGTTTGGGCACAATGCCCAGGTACATCAACTCCAGACCAAACACGGTGGTAAGCAGCAAGCTTGAAACATCTCCCATACCCGACATAAAAAAGGCGGTGAGCGTAGAAACCAGCAGAACACCCAGGTTAATGGGATTCATAAAAGCTTCGCGGGTATAATTGATGTTTAGTTCGTCACTCATGATTCAGGTTCTGATGGCTTGTCTTGGTTATCCGCAGGCACTTTCTTGTTGCCTATGGTTTTTTCAGCGTGAATCTCATCCGCATGTTTCTCGATCTCATTATAGAGCATGCCCATTTCGGCTTTCACTTGCTTGAGGGTCTGTTTGGCTTTTTGGCGCTTCAGTTCCTCATCCATTTCCTGCTGCTTTACCTTGCTTCCGGCAGTTGAATCTTCATCTTCAAGGCTATCCATGGCAACATCGAGTCGGGCTTCAACATGCGTTACTTTATCACGAACTTTGCCCAGAAATTCATCCATGGTTTCCAGCAAATTATCCGCATTCATGTTCTGAACCGCCCGGGAGATCTTCCCTTTCTGCTCAGCTTGCTTCAGCCGTTCCTTGGCTTCCTTAATTCGGCGATAATGCTCCTTGTATTCTTCTTTGAGCCGTTCGCGTTCTTGTTCACCTTCGTTGCTCATGGCCGGATCCTATGAACTACTCTTTTCTTTGTTCTTGCTTCCAACAGTTTTGGAACCATCTTCTTTTGCAGGCTCTTCTTCATCCATGTTGATGGAGCCGCTCTTCTCACCCATATCCATCTTGAACTGCTCTACCAGAGATTTCGCTCGAAGTTTCTCTGCATTCGCCTCAATTTCCATGGTTTCCGTGTCGATGCTGTCAAGAGCGATCTCCATGCGGGCTTCATTCTTCGCAGTACGTTCGTTCAGCCGCGTGATCATCTCATCATGAGTTTGATCGATGCCGCCTACTTCAAACTGTTCCAGGGTGTCAGCAATTTTGGCTTGCCATTCAGAGCGCTCACTGGCTCGCAATGCTTCTTTGGCCTGCTGAATTTTCTTGTCCTTTTCTTTCATAAAGACCTTCTTCACCTTCAGCGCTTTTTCGTAGGCTTTTTCGGCAAATTCGAGTTGTTCCTGCGTGTGTGCATGACTCTCTTTAGCCTTTTCCAGCTGAAGGGCATATCCCTCAGCAAGATCATCACGGTCGGCCTGAATAGCGGATTTCACTTTATTGGTGAGATCCTGAATATTCTTCTCGTTTCGTTTTTGCTCTTTCTGAAGCATCAGCATATTGGCTTTCACCGTCGCGATGTTCTCATTCATTTGAGGAATCTGATCATTTAATTCCCGAATATTTTGCTCAAGAATGAGTTTTGGGTCCTCCATGGAGCTGATAAGACCACCGAACATAGATTTTATAGCGCGCATAAATCGTTGAAACATAATACTTTCCTTTATTTTTAAATGCCCTGTTTATGTATAAACTAAATTAACCGATTCTTAGTGTATTTCAAGCGGTTAAAGCTCAAATGCCCTGCTACCGTTTTTATCGATAGTATGACTTACCAAATTCACTTCCTCGGGTTTAGTCTCTGCAATAGTTACTGCCCCGAATAATTGATCGCTTGCAGCTTCTATTGCTGATGGCTTGTTCGTATATCCCACTAAAATTGTTTCACCTTTCGAGATTTTATCCCCGATTTTCTTTTTCAGTACAATTCCGGCTTGAGGATCTACATCATCTTCTTTCTTCCTGCGACCGGCTCCCATCTCTACCGAAGCCATACCAATTTCAAAGGAATTCATCTCGGTTAGATATCCATCCCGGTCGGACTTGACCTCAAATTCATACTTCGCTTTGGGGTATTTTTCCGGGGATTTGATCATCTCCACATCGCCGCCTTGCTCTTCCACAATATCCAGCCATTTCTGGAAGGCCGCACCGCTCTTGATCATTTCCTTACTGACCTCAATTCCTTCTTTCACGGTGTCTGCTTTTCCGCCTAAATAGATCATCGTCCCGGAAAGCAAATGGGTGATCTCCATGATGTCATCAGGACCATTCCCATGCATGGCGTCTATACATTCTTCCACTTCCAGCCAGTTACCGATCTTAAAACCGAGTGGCTGATTCATATTCGTCACATACGCGATCGTTTCCTTTTCAAACTGCGTACCGATGCCCACCAAAGCCTCTCCCAGCTTGATGGCATCTTCCGTAGTCTTCATGAAAGCACCAGAACCGGCTTTTACATCCAAGACAAGAGCATCAATTCCTTCCGCCAGTTTCTTACTCATAATACTTCCGGCTATAAGTGGAATAGATTCCACCGTGGCAGTCACATCTCTAAGTGCGTACAGTCGTTTGTCCGCCGGGGCAATTTCTGCAGTTTGTCCAGCCAGCACCAGATCGTGTTTCCCAATAATTTCTTTATAACGAGCCAGATCCATATCTACCTCGAACCCGGGAATGGATTCAAGCTTATCCAGCGTGCCACCGGTGTGACCTAATCCTCGCCCAGAGATCATGGGAACGGGGACGCCGGCTGCTGCAACCACAGGCGCAAGTATCAGCGAAAGCTTATCGCCAACGCCACCTGTTGAGTGCTTATCCACTTTCTTGCCCGAAACGTGAGAGAGATCTACAATGATGCCTGAATGCAACATCGACTCCGTTAAAGCCGCAGATTCCTCGTCATTCATTCCATTCAGATAACAAGCCATCAGAAAAGCACTGACCTGGTAATCCGGGATCTCGTCTTCGGTATATTGGTTAATGAGATGTTGAATTTCCTCTTTTTCCAGAGTTTGTCCATCTCGTTTTTTGCGTATGATCGAAACTATATTGTATTTTAAATCCATGGTTCAAGTATAGCCTTTACAGCACTTTTTTTCTCACTCTAATTACACTTTTTGATACACGTATTAGCTGATCAAAATCTTTATAAGATCGAGGACCTTATACCTCCGGAAGCTGACCTATCCCTGTATGATCCTTCACAAGGAATCCCTGATCCCAAAGGCTTTGATGCACTTTTAGTTCGAACCGTCACTCATTTAAATGAGCAGACCATCCCTTCCATTCCGAATTCACTGAAGTTCATTGGAACCGGCTCATCCGGAACCGATCATCTGGATAACGAGTATCTGGAATCTCAAGGGATCACCCTGGCCAACGCAAACGGATGCAATGCCCGCGCTGTTGCAGAATATGTGCTTACTTCCCTCCTTCTCTGGAGAGAGAAATATCAACCCAAACAAAACTTTGGCAAAGTTGGGGTGATCGGAGTTGGGAAAGCCGGCTCTGCTGTCGTGCAATTACTTTCGGAATGTAATATTGAAAGTGTTGAATTCGATCCTCCCCGCGAAGAACGTGACCCTGATTTCAGATCGGCCTCGCTGGAGGAAGTTCTCGATTGCGATATCCTTACTTTTCACGTTCCCTTGAACCGAAAAGGAAACTATCCCACCTACCACTGGCTGAATGAGAAGAAATTAAGCGGACAAAAGTACAAGCTCATCATAAATGCGGCGCGTGGTGGAGTGATTGACGAAACAGCCTTGAAAAGATCTTACGAGCAAGGAAATACCCAACAGTACGTGCTGGATGTTTGGGAAGGCGAGCCAAACCTCAACCCCGAAATTGCTAAACACGCGTTTATTGCTACTCCCCACATTGCGGGATATTCCGAACAGGCTAAAGTGAATGCCACGCGAATAGTCTGCCAAAAAATGATGGATTTTTTCGGTTTAGAGCAACCCTCTGTTCCATTTAAGATCGACTTCCGCACAGAACAACTTGCCGGCATTAAGAACGACCTCTCTGAGATCCTGAATCACCTGCATCCTATTTCCGGGTACGATGAAGCGCTTCGTGAACTACTGGATCAACCCGATAAGGATATTCAATTCCGTGAACTTAGAAATAACTGGCCTTATCGTCTTGAGTATCCATCCCTGAAAATTCCTGCTATGTATTTGGATGAATTCCCTGAGCTGAGCAAACTGGGTATCCGTGCTCACTAAGAGCCACCTTAACCACTTTTCACCAAACAGCTTACTTGTTTGCAGATGTTAACCATTAGTTAACATTGAACACGCAGATGATTATTACCTTTGAGCGATAAAAATTGATCAGCATACATTCAAAGCGTTCCAATAAGACTGAAAAAAGACACAGGTCATGACGTATAATTTCTTTGATTTTCTACAACTCATCGGTGCTTTAGGGATCTTCATCTACGGGATGAAGGTATTTAGTGACGGACTTCAGAAAGTAGCCGGGAGCAGACTCAGAAGCATCCTGAAAGGAATGACAACCACCCGGTTTCGGGGTATTTTCACCGGTTTTGCAGCCACCACCATCACCCAGTCATCAAGTACTACCACCGTTATGGTTGTTAGTTTTGTGAATGCCGGGTTGATCACTTTTGTAGAATCTACCGGTGTGATCATGGGAGCCAATATCGGTACCACGGTAACCGCCTGGATGGTCTCCATTTTTGGGTTCAAGATGCAGATCACCCCTATTGCCATTATGCTGATAGGTATCTTTTTTCCATTTATGTTTGTACAAAGGGAAAAGCTAAGAAACCTTTCTGAGGCGATGATCGGATTCGGTATCCTATTCATTGGTTTGGATTTCATCAAGAACGCCGTACCCAACATCCAGGATAATCCCGAAATGTTCATGTTCCTGGATCAGTTTACCGAGTTTGGGTTTTTATCTATCGTGATCTTTGTTTTTGCAGGTACCATTTTAACGCTGCTAACGCAGTCTTCCTCTGCGGCCACCGCCATCACTTTAGTCATGCTTTTTCAGGGATGGATCGATTTCCCGATCGCCGCTGCCATGGTATTGGGTGAAAATATCGGAACCACCGTAACCGCCAATCTCGCCGCCATTGTTGGAAATGTATACGCCAAACGGGCCGCCCGATTCCACTTCGTCTTCAATGTATTTGGAGTCTTGTGGATGCTCTTGCTCATGCAGCCCTTCCTGATGGGCATCGATGCCACTATGACTTATTTCACACCGGAAGCCGGTTCCATATTCAATACCACCGATGAAATTGGCAGGGCAAACGCTACCCTGGCACTTTCGCTATTTCATTCCACTTTCAATGTCATTAATGTACTTCTATTAGTTGGATTTGTACCTCATCTGGTTCGATTGATCGAGAAATATCAAACCGAGAAAGAAGGCGAGGATAGCACACACCGCCTCCAGTATATTTCATCGGGAATGATGTCGTCTCCGGAGCTTTCGATCTCACAGGCTCACAAAGAAATTGAACTTTTTGCCAAGCTGATCGAGAAGATGCATTTCAGCTTTCAGGGGCTCCTATTCAACAAACAGAAGAAGCAGGATAAATTCCTGAAGAAATTGAAGAAACGTGAAGAGATCACTGACACCATTGAACTGGAAGTAGCTGAATACCTTACCAAGATCTCGAGTTTTAACATCACCGAAGAAGCTACCCGTCGCATTCGCGGAATGCATAGCATGATCAATGACCTGGAACGGGTGGGCGATATCTATTACCAGATGTCCAAGACGTTCGAGCGCATGCAGTCAGAGGGTACCGAACTTCAGGAGCCAGTGATGGTGAGGTTGCGTGAAATGCTGGATCTGATCCATGAAAACATTAGGTTGGTTCGATCCAATCTCGAAAAAGATCCTGGTTCTATAGATCTGGAGAAGGCTATGGAACTGGAACATGCCATAAATTCTTACCGGGATGAACTGCTGGAATTCCACTATCATCAGCTGGAAACAAATGCTTACAATAATAAAGTAGGATTTATCTTCCTCGATTATCTGAATCGCCTTGAAAAGATCGGGGACCATTTATTTAACGTGAATGAAGCCCTTGCCGGCGTAAAAGTAAAAGCTGCATACGAAAGAGTGGTAGAAGAGCGAGGATAGCATCCAGACTCTTCTTACACGCGCAAGCAGCCCCGGAATCCCCTGGCACCGTAATAGGATTGGGCTCCATTGTGGTAAATGAACGTCCGCCCAAAGCGAAAGTCACCAAAAAGGGCCCCACCCAGATCTCGCATCTCTGCCGGTGTTTTCAGCCAGCTTGACGTTTTAGTGTCGAAGTCTCCTAACTCCTGAATCTCCCGATACTGCGCTTCCGTCAGCAACTCGATGCCCATTTTCGCAGCCATATCAACAGCATTATTGTCGGGTTTGTATTTTTTGCGGGATTCCAGTCCTTCCTTGTCATAACATACTTTTCTTCGGCCATCCGGACTTTCAGGGGAGCAATCATAGAAAATGAATTCACCTGTGTCCACATCTTGCCTGATCACATCCGGTTCTCCCCCGGTTTCTTCCATTTCCTTCAGTGACCATAATGCATCGGGATTCGCTTCCAGCCTCGACTGCACCTCCCTCCATTCCAGGTTTTCGTGACGATCCATATTTTCCTTAAACCGATCTTGAAGGGTATTGAGAAGCTGTCCTTTTTGTTCTGAAGATATTTCTTTACTCATAGCATTCTATTTCTTTGATGATCTTGACTGAAGTTCTTGAATCAATAAAAAGCTTAAAAAAGCAATATGTATACCTCCTATCGAAATCCATTTGGAGGTGAATACAGATTAAATTACGATCTAATTAAACCGTTTCTTTTTTATGAAATTCCGGGTTATTGGTCAAAGTGATCTATTCAATTCACCCCTTATGAATTTCATAAACGCAGGTGCTATCCACAATGGGACATTTTTGAGCAATGACCACTGCTTCCTCAAGGTCATTTGCTGTTATGATGGTGTAGCCAGTGATAGAATTGCTGCCAAAAGGCAGATCCTCAACTCCTGAATCTGTGATCTCCTTACCGCCTCTGAATCCACCTCTTTCAACCTGAATATCCCCGATCAATTCAAACCATGATTTCCAGGCAGCCATATCTTCAGCCGTAGGTTTTTCAAATCCGTAGTGTAAAAGCATAAAGTTCTTCATTGTGATCCCCTTTTTACATTGGTTTTTGTTAAAACAACAACTCCATAGTACCACATCATTTTTAAATAAACCGGACGATATAAATGGGCTGGTGTTCCTTTTAACCGAAAGGAATGCAACTGACAGAAAATAAAATCAGTACACCAATTCCCGGTCATTAAAGGCGTTTTTGAATGCTATTGGCCGTTTTTTAGTTTTAGTGATACTTAAAAACTAAATCAAATCAGGAGGACCTTATGCCATTGACCAAGTTGATCAATTATCTGGATGAAAACGACAAGAAATATATAGTGGTTAAACACTCCCCTAAATTTACTGCACTGGAAGTAGCGGCTTCTGCCCATATTCCGGGAAAAGAGATGGCCAAAACCGTCATCGTTAAAGTGGATGGAGAGATGAAAATGGTAGTACTCCCCTCAACCCACAACGTAGATTTCGAAGCCATCAAGGAAGCGGTTGGAGCCGATGAGGCAGAACTGGCTTCAGAAGCTGAATTCGAAGAGATGTTCGAAGGATGTGAATTAGGTGCCATGCCCCCATTTGGTAATTTTTACGATATGGACACCCTGGTTGCTGAATCACTAAGCGAAGACGAAGAGATCGCCTTTAATGCCGGAACCCACAAAGAATTGGTGAAAATGAATTACAGCGATTTTGAGGAATTGGTACAGCCCAAAATACTGCCGGTTGGTGTTCGGGCTTAGGATTTCATTAAATCATTATTGGGGCTGGCGCGAGCCATTACGTGAAAGGGTGTAGCATCTCTGTTTCTTGACTAAAAATTTTAAGATGTAACATGAAATGCTTAACCGCCGACGGAAAAATACGCTGTTTAAGAAGGCTTAAAGTTATTAGTACAACGCAAGAAACAGTAAGTCATCAAAGACTTGCACGTGAAATTACACTAGAAAGGTGATTTGGTATAGATCAGGAATGACATGAAGTGATCTTAGTGGATAACAGTGTATGGATTGACTATTTCAACGGTACTAAGTACAAGCAAAGCAAAAACCTAAACTGGATTCTTTCAAAGCAGTCAGTTCTTATTTGGCGGTAAAGACAAAATGATCCAAAAATAATTGTGCAAAGAGCGCCCCTTCAACTTCTGCATCATCCAGCGGATTGCCCCACCACATCCCTTCGCTATTCGCTAATAAAATTAGCGTCAAGTTTTGTTCAGGCACCTTTAGATAAAGTGCAGAAAATCCTGCTTTTTCATCCCAACCGGAATGCCAGATCAGTTTTTCACCTTTATATTCCTGCACATACCATCCAAATGCATAAGGAAGCGTTGTACCATCTGGAACTAGGGCAGGTGTGAAGAGTTTTTTCATTACCTGATCAGAGGCAAGTATACCTTTATCAATTGCGATGTCATATTTGGCAAGATCATTGACCGTTGAGACGATGCCCGCACCCCCTGCCAAATGGCGTTCAATGTGCTTTTTTCTAATATACCTGCCGTTGGAATATTCAAACCCTTGCGCCATATCAAAAAATACCAGTGCTTTTTCGCGCTGCCACATGCTGGACATCGTTCGATCCATGCCTGCAGGACCAAGAATATTTTCCTGAATAAGTCTTGCCATTGTATTGTGGCGACCTTCTGCATCTGATATAGGACGACCGTATACATATTCAATGTATCGCGAAAGCCGGGAATACATGAGAGGATTATACATAAACTCGGTTCCAGGATCACCATTAACGGTGTGGTTAAGAACGTTTCGGATGGTAATCGGCTTATCACAGTGAAGATCCTGGCCAAAAACAATTTCAGAGTTTGAGAGCCAATCGCAAAAATTGTCCCAGCCCGGCATATCGTTGATCTCATTATTAAGGTCCATTTTGTCCTGTTCTTCGAGTTGAAGAAATAGTAGCCCTAAAAATGTTTTTGTGACAGATGCAATCCAGAATGGAGTGTCTGGCGTAACAGCTTTAAAAGAAGCACCGTCTCCAGTATCAAAATGGGAGTTACCATAGCCATTTGACCATGCGAGCTCTTGATCTTTTACCACGGCAACAGCTAGGCCCGGAATGTGATTGGCTTTTCGCAAAGAATCTAATTCAATGGAGAATTTCTCAAAGAAGTACTCAGTATCATTTGGTTGACTAACATTTTGAGAAATTGCTATGGATGGAAGGGATAAAAGTACCGCTAAAAATATGTATTGCAAGGATGATATAACTGTTTTCAAATTCTGCGGTCGATACGGGGAATTGAAAACTTAGTTGCAGTTTATATAGTGTTAGAATAACGGTTTGACAAATAAGCGGCGCGGGGATTAGATTCTCTTTGAAGTAGCGAAATTAATTCCTGGCAAGCAAGTTTCCATCGCACTCCGTCCGTGTCCGATTTAAAACGCCTTTTTATGTACCAGTGTATTTTCCAACTTGGCATTGGTATGGTCGAGTAGAGTCCCAAACTTCAATTAATAAATCTTTCGAAGAGTTATGCCAGTATCTAATCTTATTATGATCTTTGCCTGAAATGTCTCCTTTTAAAAGTAAACAATCTTCAATAGTGAAACTTGCGTCAACTTTAGGTGACTTTAAATGGAAATGAGGAGGTGGATGTTCATTGGGATAAATCTCAATTTTAAGTCCGTTTAATCTATCAACAAGCTGTTTAGCTCGTATTAAGATTAATTCTCCATCCTCTTCTATGACGTAACAGTTTTTATGTAAAATAGCTTCTAACCGCTCCGCATGTTCATCAAGACCATCCAACTCATCAGGGGATACCAAATGGAATCTATCATGTTTTCTAGCAAATTCTTTAGGTAAACTCATGATTGAAATGGTACATAACATTATATTATCCGAACAAAGGCACTTTTAGGGCGAACGAGCCGAAACCACCTTTACGCGCTTTCCTGCACCTTCTTTTTCGTATAATATGATTTTGGGATGTTATCTGAACCATCGTTCGCCTAAGCGGTTCGTTTAAGATCCAAATAAGTTCACCTAATATAACAGCTTACCTGTTATTATCAACTTGTAGGAATCTTGAATAATCGCTCTGCAGTCTCCGTAGTTGTTGCATCAATTTCTTCAAGGCTCATTCCAAAAATATCGGCGAGTTTTTGGGAGGTGAATTTCATGAACGCCGGCTCATTTCGTTTTCCTCTTTTGGGCGTTGGAGATAGATAGGGTGCGTCGGTCTCCAGTACCATTTTTTCTACGGGAAGTTGGGCTACGGTTTTATCAACTCCGGCATTTTTAAAGGTAGCCACACCGCCGATTCCGAGATGCAATCCAAGATCCAGGGCTCGCCTGCCTTCCTCCAAGCTTCCATTAAAACAGTGCCAGATGCCAGTTAAGCTTCCGTCCTGTTCCTGGTCAATCATCTCCAGCATATCTTCGGTACTTTCACGGTTGTGAATGATAATGGGCTTTTGCACCTGTTTGGCTACTTTGCAGTGTATGCGAAAGCTTTCTTTTTGTTGCTCTACCAGCTCGGTGCTCCAGTAATAATCGAGGCCGGTTTCGCCGACTCCGTAGAAGTCATCTTTTCCGCAGAATTCGAGTAATTCATCTTCAAGGTCTCCAGGAATCTCTTCTTTTACCTCACAGGGATGTACGCCTGCCATTTTATAGAAGTTGATCTCCGGATGATGCAGCTTTTCCATCTGGGGAATGGAATCAAAGTCGATGGCCGGCATGAAAATACCCTTCACCCCGGCTTCTAACGCTCTTTGATTAACGGCATCACGGTCTTCATCAAATTTGGGGAGGTATATGTGGGAGTGGGTATCGAGCATGAAATTTTTTTTCTTTTAAGGTAGGAATTATAAATGGAGCTTATTAACTGCGATCTTTAACGCTGAAAAATACTTTCACCGGTTTTCATGTGCTCCGAGAATTGAACATGGATGAAACGGATGGGGAAAGCTGATCTAGATACATTTGTGCCGTGAAAAGGAAGTGTGAAGCAGGAGCTTCAAAACATTCGTTCGCCAAGCAGGAGCTTGGGAACGAGGATGGAGAGGCTAAGGAGCTTGGGAACGAGAGCAAGCTCTAACAAGATTTGCGTAGGATCTGATGAAATGATTCTGCTCCGTAGGTGCATTATGGTTTGCTATCACCAAAGTATGCTCTGACAATAATTGGATTCCCGTCTTCACGGGAATGACCATGGCTATATTTTGTCCAGGATTATGTTTTCAGTATAAAATGAACCGTGTGTGAGAAAAACGAACCTGCTCCGCAGGATCAATATGTTTATCGAAATAGAAGGAGAAAGACAGAGAAATTTTCACCCGGATGACCGGCAGGGAACCATGCGTTCCGAAAATTGGGCAAAGATCCTGCCATGATCTTCGAATGATCGATCAGCGATTTTAGATTTGCGAAGGGGTTTAGGGAAAAAGCTACGCTAACAAGATCTGTGTTATCCGTGTTCTATTAAAATGCTTGAACAGGCTTACTTCTTAGAAAAATGAAGAGCGATATGCTCAATGGGACTGCGAACCACAGATGCTATTTCCAGTCCCTTTTGTTTGGCGCAGGCCCGGAGTTCCCCTTCATACACCGAGGCCACCGAGCCTACGAATCCCAACTCAAGGGTTGAGCTTTTCTCCGGAAAGGTTTCCACAACCTTATCCAAAAAATCTGAGAATCCGTCGTAGATGATCTGCTGCATTTTCGAATGACGCGACTTGGAGCTCATGGCTTTACAGACTTCACTCAGAAATATCTTTGCTTCTTTAGAGGTTTGAATTCGCTCAAAAATGTCATCCATCGATACCGGCAGTTCAGATTCCAGGAATTCAACCAGCTTTTTGGGCAGTTCATCCTGCAGGTAAGCCATCATAATTCGCTTCCCGATATCTGTCCCGCTGCCTTCATCCCCGTGTGGATACCCGACTGAAGGCATCTGAGCTGCAATTTCTCCGTGCTCATAAAAGCCCGCGCTCGATCCTGTCCCCAGAATACACACCATTCCGGCACGGTCTCCGAACAGAGCTAATCCGGCTGCGTCCAGATCGGTTTGGACGGTGATTTCGGCAAATTCAAAAACCTCCTGTAAAAAAGCACTCACCTCTTTCTTCTTTTGGGGTGAACCGCAACCCGAGCCAAAAAACCGGATCTCCCCTATGGCATTGCCTGCCAGGTTTGGCTTCAATTCCCGGGTAAGGATGTTCAGGAAATCGGAAGCAGAGACAAGGTGGGGATTCAGTCCCTCGGTTTGTATGAATTGAGGGGAACCCTCTCCCAGCAACACCCAGTCAGATTTTGTAGCTCCGCTATCCGCAATTAAAATATTCATGCGCCAATAGTACTGATTTTTTTAAAACTCCGAAATCACAACTCCTTCTCAGCTAACTCGATCGCTTTCAATAAGATGCATAATTATAAACATACTTAGCAAAAGGTTCTTGTACTCCCTATTATTGAAGCTCACCAAAAACCTGTTAGTTATGAGCCTGACCTACACCAGCTATCTCAAAATAGATGAACTCACCGATCTTCAGCAATTTAAATCGGATCCGCCCGAGCATGACGAAATGCTGTTCATCATCATCCATCAAACTTATGAATTGTGGTTTAAGCAGATCTTGCACGAGTTCGGAAAACTTCGGCATGATCTGGAAAAAGGAGAAACCTGGGGCTCCATCAAAACCATGCGCAGGATCTTGACCATTTTAAAGACCATGGTCTCACAGATCGATATCCTGGAGACTATGACTCCCCTGGAATTCAACAGCTTCCGGAAGTTTTTAGGGCAATCCAGTGGATTTCAGTCTTTGCAGTTTCGAGAGATGGAGATCGTATGCGGACTTCGTTTTCCGCTGATGAAAGAAGCTCATAAAGATCAGCCCAAACATATTGAAGTACTGGAAGAGCGCATGGCAGAAGCTACGCTTTGGGAAAGTTTTTGTGCCTATATGCGAAGCCGTGGCTACGACCTTCATCCCCAAAGAGAAAACGAAAAGGGATTGATCCATGAGCCCAATGATGCCGACCAGGAGATACTGGTGGAGGCGATGAAAAACGATCCCGAAGCTGCCATGGTAGCTGAACTTTTTGTGGATTATGATGAGGGGTTACAGGAATGGCGGTATCGGCACGTTAAAATGGTAGAGCGGACCATCGGCACCAAAAAGGGAACCGGGGGCTCGGACGGAGCGAAATACCTCCATAAAACGCTGAACCATCCTATCTTCCCCGACCTTTGGGCCATCAGATCTAAATTCTAAGATTCACCTAAAAAGGAACTAAACTGGACCATTGATAATACGGATCGGAGCTGTAGTCTCTGATTTGCCAAATAATGTCTGGAAAATTTGTCTATACAAGTTCATCAAGTCAGTTCTTCGCCCGCCCCCGGATGATAGGTGTTGATAGCAAGGATGTAGGTTTTGATATTTTTATTTTAAAACGTGCATTCCTAAGTTGCTGCTTCAATTCAAGTTAAAATAATTGGGGTACTTTATGAACTGTCCAAACTGTGGCGAACAGCCGTACACTTTTTTAGAATCTTTATTTCCCGGAAAAGAGGAATTCAAAAGAAATTTTAAAGGTCAATATACCTGCCGGAGTTGTGGAACGGTCTTAACCTATAAAAAGAACCAATACGGATTCTTTGATTTTAAATCTGAGTTCTACGTGATTCTAAGCATCCTGATCATTTTGATCCTTACTCTGACCTGGGCTGTCATTATAAATATGGATGATATTTTTACCTTTTCCTCTCCTGCAATTTCTATGGCGTTACTCTTTACCGCTACTTTAGCAATCGGTTTGGGTGGCGGAGCACTAGCCAGAAAATATGTTATCCTCGAAATATACGATTCCGAAAAAGAGGAGAAACTTCAAAAAAAATCGGTTACAGGAATGATCGTGTTCATGTCCTATGCCATCCTTGCTATCTTTGGGTTTGGATTCCTGAGCAAATGGGCCAATGATCAATCACTAAGCCCTTATATATACGTAGGTGGTACTTTGGTTTACCTGGCCGTTGTCTCCATAATTGCGCTGAAGATGATGAACTCATCGCTTTTTAAAAAACAGCAGGAATAACTTTATTCCTGAAATTCTAGTCAGCAAAAGAACGCTGCTCCTGCTATCTTGTTTAAGGTTTCAGAGCAATAACCAATTACAGATTCCGAATGTCAGAAATTAATACTCTAGCAAATAAGCTTGCCCCGCATTATTCACGGTTTAATGTCGCTAACCGTCTCCTCTTTACCGGTCATTCTCACCAGGCCTGGCCCGATGTAGCCCGCGATGGACAAACCGAATATTTTGACGTCTGTGCCCGCGAAGTGGACAATAAATGGGAAGCTGCTGCTGAAAAAACAGAAATTCTGCGCAATTACCTTCGGGATTTTTATGACGATCCCGATGGCCTTTACTGCCGGGAAGAAAGCACCCATATCTTATTTGTAAGCTGGATGAGCAGCCTGGACCTGAAGAACAAGCCCAAGATCATTACCACAGATCGTGAATTTCATTCTTTGTTTCGTCAGCTTAAACGCTTCGAGGAAGAAGGCCTTGAGTTTGTACAGGTTCCGGTTCAACCCGACAACACCTTTGCCGAACGCATTATCGGCGAGATGGACGAACAAACCTCGGCGGTGATGCTCTCTCGGGTTTATTTTGAGACTTGCCTGATCAACACACATTTGACCGAAATTGCCGCGGCAGCCCGTAAAAAAGGAATTCCCGTTTTGATCGATGATTACCACGGCACGAATGTGGTTCCATTATCGGTACGGGAAGCCGGCCTGGAAGATTGCTTTATCCTGATCGGCGGGTACAAATATCTGCAATGGGGCGAGGCGAATTGCTTTCTGCGTTTTCCCAAAGA
>CERJ01019989.1_pt1 | contig 37500 bp, 34 predicted proteins | sample 530781 | NCBI WGS metagenome assembly CERJ01 (sample SAMEA2620967, study PRJEB7988) | marine metagenome | biome: marine biome (ENVO:00000447); feature: deep chlorophyll maximum layer (ENVO:xxxxxxxx); material: "saline water (ENVO:00002010), including plankton (ENVO:xxxxxxxx)" | depth 30 m
TTTTCTTCTGCGGTTATGCTCATTGCAATGGTTTAATTAGTACTTGTATAAATCGATTTATAGTTTTGAAAGATAGGGGTTTTTAGTGAAACGGACAATAACTGATCAATGATTTGTTTTGCCATATCCCCATTTTATAACTACTTTTTTTTCAGTACCCGATATAAAAAAATGAAAGCATTTTAAAAATCTATTATCAGTATTAATAATATGCGCCGATCAGTTCAAATAGATATCCCGGAAAATACTCACTCTCTATCCTGGACGAAAGATGCTTTCAGCCTCAATTACAGTATTTTCGGAAATGGTCAAATTGTTGGAAAGATTTCCGACAAAAGTATAGATCGTTCTGCTAAAGCTTCTTTGTATGGGGAAAAGTTTATATTTGAGACTGAGGGGTTTATCAAAACTTATATCAACATATTCCATATTAATAGTAAGACAGAAATAGGCCGCATTGAATTTGAGCTAATTCGATCAAGAGCCAAAATTAATCTGAACGGAGAGTATTATTTCTGGAAGTTCAGCAATTTGCTAAACACCAAGTGGATACTGCACAACAAAAATCAAAAAACTCTTATTTCGGGAGAAAAGCGCAAAGAAGGGAGCTTCAGAAATCAGCCTGAAGCAAATCCTATCCTTCTATTATGTGCTCTTATTATCCGGAACTGGTATATTAAGCATGGCAATTAGAATAACTGATACTGAGGAGTCGTAATACTATTCATTCTTAAGTAAATGACTGTCTCCCTTTATGATGAGTATTGTGCTCTAAGGCTTTATGTATCCACCCTCTTCTGCTTACTACAAATTAACCCCTTTGAACTATCTCAGGTAGTTTTGAAGCATCCATTTCTTAGATACTGTTGATAGCAAAATCATAACTCTCGCTCACAATCCGAACCACTTCCTCTTTAGTATGATAGGCTTGCCTTGGTTCCAGTGCTCCGCTCCGGACACATTATTAAAGCTCTGCCTAATTTTATTGCATTGCAGAGCAACCTATACTAAAACAGGTTAAAGCCCCAGTAACCTTTTACTCTTTATTTTATCCGAATCTAACTGAGCTTTTAATTCCTCTACCCCACCAAATTTTTTCTCATCCCGTATACGATCTACAAATCATACCTGAATGGTATCTCCATAGATCTCTTCGACAAAATCAAAGATGTTTACTTCAATAGTCCGGGCTGGATCATCAAAAGTCGGGCGAACCCCAATGTTCATCATCCCGCCATACCATTCACTTTCAACGCGAACTTTAACAGCATTGTCGCTACCTGACTTGCTTTGATAGTGCTCCCGTTTTCTTCGTATATAAATTCTTATTATCAACGAATCAAAGATCATGGTAATGGAAAGCCAAAACCAAGTCCCAAATATGTTATGAGTTGTTCAACCGGAAAAAAAGAATATCCAACCAGGATTCTAGCAGAAAATGCGCTGATCGAAATACACATTGACCGGAATTTCCCACCGGATCAGGGACCTCAAAATGTGTATAAATGTGAATTTTGCGGGAATTGGCATCTTACCAGTAAGTCGCCAAGCCGAAACGAGCGTTTACAAAAGATGATAGATTCCGGAGAAATGAAATTAAAACAACAAGCGCGGCGGTGGGAGTAAATAACTGACTGATATATGCTAGCTCAGCAATTCCAGGCTTTTTTGTTTATCGGACTCTAATTGATCTTTTAGCTGATCTATCCCTTTAAATTTCATTTCATCCCGTATACGATCTACAAATCGTACCTGAATGGTATCTCCATAGATCTCCTCGTCAAAATCAAAGATATTTACTTCAATAGTTCGGGCTGGATCATCAAAAGTCGGGCGAACCCCAATGTTCATCATCCCGCCATACCATTCATTTTCAACCCGAACTTTTACAGCATAGACCCCATTTTTGGGGATCACTTTATTCTCACGCTCGGGCTTAAGATTGGCCGTTGGATAACCAATTGTACGTCCACGTTCATCCCCATGCATTACAATGCCGTTGAGCAGGTATTCCCGGCCAAGATATTCAGCCGCTTGTCTAACATTTCCTTCCTCAGCCAGCGTTTTTCGAATAACGGTGCTGCTTATGGTCACATCTCCCATTTCCTGCTTGGAGACTACATAGGAATCAAAACCAAGTTCCTTGCCTAATTTTTCTATGGTATCTATAGTCCCTTCCCGGTCCCGCCCAAAATGATGATCATAACCGATCACAAATTCACTTACACCAATTTTTTTATGGATGATATCCCGAATGAATTCTTCGGAACTGAGCAAGGAAAAATCTCGGTCGAACGGGATCACCAAAAGAATATCGATTCCCAGATCTTCTAAGATCTCACAGCGTTCATTCAAGGTGGTAAGCAGCTTAATTCCATCTTTTCCCGGGTTGATGATCTCACGGGGATGAGGATCAAAGGTAACGACCACGCTGCGAGCATTTCTTTTCTTGGCCTTTTTCACTACCGTTTCCATTAGTTTACGGTGGCCATGATGCACCCCATCAAAGGTTCCAACGGTAACTACGGTGTTAGATTCTCGGGTAATATGTTTGAGTTCAATTAACTTTCCCATAATTCCTTTAAATGATCTGCAAGGTCGTGTGGATGTAAAGCTTCATCCACTGAAAAATGTCCAATTGCGGTTCGTTCCAGTCCACTCAAAAACGCTTTGGAAGCGAGTGCTTCGCCAAGATCGCGGGCTAACGATCGGATATAAGTGCCTTTACTGCAATCTGTCCTCAACGTTAGCTTTGGTGGATCGAAGTCGAGAATTTCATGTTCATAGAACGTTATTTGCCGGGGCGGGCGTTCAACTTCAATGCCTTTTCGGGCAAGCTCATACAGCTTTTTTCCACCATATTTAAGAGCCGAGTACATGGGTGGGATCTGATTTACGGTCCCCATAAAATCTTGCTCCAAAACTTCTTCAATTTTTTCCTGAGTGATGTGCTCCCATTCCCCTTCTTCATTCACATCGCCTTCGGCATCATAGGTCGTGGTCGCTTTACCAAAAGTTATTTCCGCGATATAGGTTTTGGGAAGTTCCTGGATCATAGAAATGGACTTTGTTGCTTTTCCGCAACAAAGGATAAGCATACCTGTTGCCAATGGATCGAGGGTTCCCGCATGGCCCGTTTTCTTTACGCGAATGCGCTTTCGCAGAAACTTTACAACGTCAAAGCTAGACCATTCCAACGGCTTGTTGATGAGAAAAATAGCTCCGGCTAAAAAATCAGCTTCTTTGGTGGGAAGGTTATTCTTTCCAAACACCGGTATTTCATCCAATGGAAGGGCTCTTGCCATGAATTTAGCTCTCGCCTTGCGTATCTGAATCTTCCTCAGGAATATCTACTTGCTTGAAGAGCTGTTCGATCTTATTCACATACTCGGCAGTATCATCCTGATAGAAATGCAGTTCAGGAATTTTACGGACCTGATTTTTGATCTTGGATGCGAGTTCATAACGTATTTCATCAATTTGTTCATCAATGAATTCGTACACTGGCTTTTCATCCCTTCCCGGTGAAAATACACTCAGATACACTTTGGCTATAGAAAGGTCATCAGTCATTCTAACAGTGGTAACTGTCACAAAAGTACCTTCGGGCTGATATGATTTTTGGATGATATGCCCAAGATCTTTTTTGATTACTGCTGCTAATCTCTCTGGTCTGAAACCCATGGTGTGTTAGTCTGATACGTTCGAATTGAAAAGCCTGACAGGTCATATTATCGATGAAACTGTCAGGTTTGGATGATGGTGCGTTATTATCCGGCAGAATCCTCGAGGGTACGTTTCTCCTCAACGATCTTGTAACTCTCGATCTGGTCGCCCACTTTAATATCATTATAACCCTGAATACTTATACCGCATTCATAGCCTGTGGTCACTTCCTTCACATCGTCTTTGAAACGCTTGAGGGCATCAATTTCCCCATCATAGATCACAACACCGTCGCGAACAAGTCGAATCGGATTATTGCGCTCGATCTTACCTTCTGTTACATAGCAACCGGCAATGGTTCCAACTTTGGATACTTTGAAGATCTCACGGACTTCAACAACACCCAGCATTTGTTCTCTGAGTTCAGGTGAAAGCAAGCCTTCAAGCGCATCCCGAACTTCATCAACGGCATCATAAATAACGCTGAACAGTCGGATGTCAATTTCTTCTTCCTCGGCAAGTTTACGAGCCTGAGCCGTTGGCCGTACCTGGAAACCAATGATGATTGCGTCAGAAGCAGAGGCTAACAGTACATCCGATTCAGAAATAGCTCCCGCTCCGGTATGTATGATGTTCACTGCAACTTCATCGGTACTTAGTTTCTGGAGTGAACCGGAAAGCGCTTCAATAGAACCATCTACATCGGCTTTTACGATCACATTCAGTTCAGAAACTTCACCAAGCGCAAGTCGTCGTGAAATATCATCAAGTGTCATATGCTTATTCTTGCGCATGGCTTGCTCGCGGCGAATCTGCATACGCTCGCTGGCAACTTCTTTAGCTGTCTTCTCATCTTCAGCTACAAGCAGTTTATCACCAGCTTGTGGCATATCATCAAAACCCATTAACTGAACGGGAGTAGATGGTCCGGCTTTTTGAACTCGTTGCCCAAGGTCATTCTCCATAGCTCGAACACGACCAAAACAAGGCCCTGCTACAAATGGATCTCCAACCTTCAATGTACCACCCTGAACCAGGATGTTGGCTACAATACCTTTCCCTTTATCCAGGCGGGCTTCAAGTACAACACCGTCTGCCCGTCGGTCAGGATTTGCCTTCAATTCAAGCAATTCTGCTTCTATCAATAATTTTTCGAGAAGATCTTCGATTCCTTGTCCCGTATGAGCTGAAACTTCAGAATACTGCACTTGACCACCGTATTCCTCAACGATCACATCGTGTTCCGCCAACTCAGATTTAATTCGATCAGGTTTAACGCCTTCCTTATCCATCTTATTGATGGCTACTACGATAGGTACACCAGCTGCTTTGGCGTGATTGATGGCCTCAATAGTTTGGGGCATCACAGAATCATCACCGGCAACAACCAGAATTACAATATCAGTAGCCTGAGCTCCACGCGAACGCATAGCTGTAAAAGCCTCGTGACCCGGTGTATCAAGGAATGTAATTTCATTGTTGTTATGGACCACCTGGTAGGCACCAACGTGCTGGGTAATACCACCAGCCTCGCCTGCTGCTACTTTTTCTTCACGAATGTAATCCAGTAAAGATGTTTTACCATGATCAACGTGACCCATCACGGTAATGATAGGTGCACGAGGTTCAAGATCTTCTTCGTCATCTTCTGGAATAGTGAGTTCTTCATCAATTTCTTCAGCGTCGATGAACTCAACTTCTTTTCCGAATTCTTCTGCTACCAATTCAATGGTACCGGCATCCAATCGCTGGTTGATGGTGATCATCAAGCCAATGGACATACATACCGAAATAATATCGTTTACTCCTACATCAAGCAACTCAGCAAGTTCGTTGGCAGTGATGAACTCAGTCGTCTCAATTACATCAGACTCGAGCTCCTCCATTTCCTGCTGCTTTTGCATTTCCTCCTCGCGTTCCTCTTTTCTTTCCCGACGGCGTTTCTGACGCTTACTTCCAACTGTTTTGGAAGATTTCATTTTCTTCAGCGTCTCTTTCATCATCTTATCGACATCGGTCTCGTCGATTTCAGTCTTACGCTTTCTCTTCTTACCGCCCTTCTTAGATTTGCTTGATTTCTTGCTGGAATCCGAATCGTCGTCTTTACGATCTTTGCGGCGTTTACGCTTTTTGCGAGGTTTCCTGTCGGCAATATCACTGGTGAAGGAAGCTTTACCTAATACTTTGGTGCCTTTTAATTTCCCTGCAGAACCACGAATGATCTCCTCTTCTTCTTCGTCACTATCATCTTTATCATCCTCAGATTTTTCTTCGGAGGCTTCCTGCTCGGATTCCTCAGATTCAGTTTCTTTGGATTCGGAGTCTTCGTCTTCTTCTTTGTCTTCTTTTTCTTCCTTCTGCTTTGCTTCGGCTTCCTCTTTCTTCTTCTCTTCTTCTGCTGCTGCCTTTTTCTTAGCCTCAGCTTCTTCTTTTTCTTTCTTGGCTTTTTCTTCAGCCTTTCGCTTCTCTTCTTCCTCTTTGGCTTTTTTGGCAGCCTCTTCTTCTTTTTTCTTCTCTTCCTCAGCTTTTTTCTTGGCTTCGGCTTCTTCTTTTGCCTTAGCTTCTTCCTCTTCTGAGACTTCCTGAGGTTCTAAAGAACTTTCAATGTCATCAACAGGCTCAAGATCCGGCTTATCGTCTTCAGGCTCCAGTTCAACCGATTCTTCGTCTTCAAGCGGCTCCAATACATTTTCGATAGTTACTCTATCATTGCGCTGATTCATCATTTGGCTGCGACGGTTTTCATATTCATCGCGTGCCTTTTCATGGTCAGCACTTTTTGCCTTGTCCTCACCATAAACTTCTTCCAACGCCTCATACATATCAGGCTGAATTTTGAAGTTGGGGCGGTTTGATACATCAAAACCTTTCTCAGTCAATGCATCCACGATAGATTGTGTGGCTACATTAAATTCTGATGCAACTTTAAATAATGGTTTGGGTCTTTTAGACGACATATATATGATTTAAATGTGAGCTACTTAAACTAAGAATTTTTGAATGGAATTGCCGACTAAGACTTAATCTTCGTCTTCGAATTCGTAGGCGATCACACTCATGATCTTCTCAGCTAGCTCGGGATCTATTTCTTCGTTCGTTCTGCTTACTAGTTCTTCTGCATTAAGCTCTAATACAGCACGTGCGGTATCACAGCCAATATCGTGAAGCATTTGAATAACTTCAGGACCGAAATCAATTTCGAATTCATCGATATCGATATCATCTTCGGCTTCCACTTCACGATACACATCAATTTCTACACCGGCCAGCTTGGATGCAAGGCGAATATTCACCCCTCCTTTACCAATTGCTTTTGAAACTTCATCGGCCGGCACCAATACGTTGGCGTGCTTGTTCTCCTCATCCAGTTCTACTTTTAAAACTTCTGCTGGCTGCAGGGCTCGTTTGATGAATTCAAACTTATCATCGGTAAAGTTTATCACATCGATGTTCTCATTTTGAAGCTCGCGTACAATGGCATGAATGCGAATCCCTTTCATACCAACACAAGCGCCAACAGGATCTACGCGCTCATCGTGTGAGCGAACTGCCACTTTAGAGCGATCTCCGGGAGAACGTGCAATGCGTACCAGATCAATAATTCCATCAAAAACTTCAGGTATCTCATTCTCAAACAAGCGTTCTAGGAACAGCTCCGATGTTCTTGAGATGATCACCGTTGGATTTCCATTTCGCATGCGAACTTCAGATACTACCGCACGGATGGTATCCCCTTTTCGGTAACGGTCTTTATAGATCTGCTCGTTTTTAGGAAGCAGTAGTTCTACACCGTTATGATTCACCAAAATATCTTTGTTTTGGCGTACCTGATATACATCACCAAGGATGATCTCGCCTACACGATCGGTATAATCTTCGTAAATATTATCTTTCTCGATCTCACGGATGCGCTGAGCAAGCTGCTGTCGGGCCATAGTTACGGCACGGCGACCAAAATCAGTGATCTGAATTTCCTGAGCCAACTCGTCATACAGTTCAATATCCGGGTCAACTTTTTGGGCGTCTTCAAGTGTAATTTCTGCTACAGCATCGGTGAGCTCATCTTCCGGAACTACTTCCTGAACATGAAGGATCTGAATTTCCCCGCGGTCTGCATTTAAGATCACCTCGAATGCATCATCCGACTCATATTTTTTGCGGATCATGGTTCGAAATACGTCTTCCAAAATAGAAAGAAGCATATCTCGATCTATGCCTTTCTCGTGTGCAATTTCAGCAAACGAGGAGATAATCTGTTTTGATAATTCGTTCTGCATTTGTGTATTAGACTTAAATTACGGGGATTATTTTCGTTTTCACAATGGCTTCAAACGGAATCTCTGTTTCAACTTCTTCCTCATCCGTAATAGCCACAATGTCTTCTTTCACTCCGGTTATAACACCTTCTATTTTACTGTACTCTCCATCACTTTTTTTGAATTTAATGGTAGCCACGCGACCCTCGTTCTTTCTATACTGACGCTTGTCACTCAATGGCCGGCTTAATCCTGGAGATGAAACATTCAATCGATAATTGGTATCAAATAACTCATGAGCTTCGATCAAAAAACCGAGCTCTTTACTGATTTTTGAACACAGATCGATGTTCACTCCACCATGTTCGTTCTCCAAAAGCACCCAAACTTCTGTTTGGCCACTTCCGGTTTTTAGTTCCACATCTACAACAAACAGATCATGCTCTTCTGCAAGTGGTGCGGCTAACTCCTTAATATTTTCTAAGATATCGATATTCATTTTCATCAAATTCTGAGACAAAAAAAAGTGAGTGCCTTTCGGCGCTCACTGCTTTCTAAAGGTAGTTCTATTTCGCCTAAATTTCAATGTTAACAAAGTTATTGAACCATATTCATTTTTGCTTTCATACAATTTGCTCTTAATTTGGCTATTCAGATTTTGAAATCAATCACTCCAACAAAAATATCCTCTCTCTGTTATGGCTTATAAAACTATCCTGACTATCCTCCTTTCTTTATCGCTATTATTTGTGGTGAATTGTGGAGATCAAAAAAAGGAATCTTCAGCCAGCGATAAAACCTCGCAAGGCCGAAGCCTCAATTTTACAGATGAAGTTACGTTCCTGAATACCTCCGGTGAGCAGATCTCAACAGTACGGGTTGCCCTTGCAGATGATAACCAAAAAAGAAATCAGGGCTTAATGGATGTGAATGAACTGCCCGCTGATGCCGGCATGTTGTTTATTTTCCCCGATGAAGAACCCCGTAGTTTTTACATGGCCAATACGCCTCTGCCTCTCGATATTATGTATGTGAACTCCGACAGTGTCATTGTCCGTATTCACCACAACACAACGCCGTTTAGCAGTAATCAGCTTCTTTCGGAAGAACCTGCTCAGTTTGTTGTAGAGACAAACGGCGGATATGCCGTATCGCACGATATTAAGGAAGGAATGAAAATACGGTTTTGACCTCTGCTACTTCTGCTTTCCCATTAAGTAAGAAGCCTGCTTTTCTGCCGGGAGCTCTATATTGCCCGGCAGATGTTTCCAAGCTTCCACAAATTTAACGGCTGAAGTACAGGCTATTCGTACGAACTTCCTGTTTAAAATCCCTGATATCCGTTTTCTCGTCGATCACTAAACATTCAATGCCCAGCATCTCCGCCAGATCAACAGCATGTTGCACCGTCAACGCTTGCGAATATGAGGTGTGATGCGCTCCGCCGGCAAGGATCCAGGATTGGGCTGCTATTTTCAGGTTCGGTTTGGGATCCCACAAAACACGGGCAACAGGAAGTTTAGGCAGATCCGGTGTTTCAGTTGCCTCCACCTTATTTACGATCATTCGGTATCGGTTTCCCAGATCCATCATTGCAATATTAACAGCGTCGCCGGGTTCTCCGGTGAACACCAATCGCGCCGGATCTGCTTTTCCGCCAATTCCCAGCGGATGTACTTCCAGCGAAGCTTTGCTGTTTGTGATAGACGGGCAAATTTCCAGCATATGTGCGCCCAATACCTGCGGTTTGTCCGGGTTGAAATGGTAGGTATAATCTTCCATGAACGAAGTTCCACCTTTTAATCCCTCTGCCATTTTTTTGGTAATACGAACCAAAGCTGCCGTCTTCCAGTCGCCTTCAGCAGCAAATCCATAGCCTTGCTGCATCAGTCGCTGAGCAGAGATTCCCGGCAATTGCTCTAATCCATGCAGATCTTCAAAGGTAGTTGTGAAAGCGCCAAATCCACCTTCATCCAGAAATGCTTTGATCCCCAATTCGATGCGAGCTGCTTCTTTGATAGAATGGCCGAATGCCTCACTCGCTCCATCTTCTTTCGAGATCTTATATTCCTCATTATATGCTCTCAACAGATCTTTCAGATCGGAATCAGAAACAGCTTTCACATATTCCACCAGGTCCCCAACTCCAAAACCGCGGACATCCAGCCCAAACTGTAGCTGTGCAGAAACTTTATCGCCTTCAGTTACGGCCACATTCCGCATATTATCTCCAAACCGGGCTACTTTCAGGTTCTCCAGCTCATGTTTTCCGATTGCGGCCCGAATCCAGGTATCCAATTCGCTAATAACTTCCGAATCTTGCCAGTGCCCTGCTATCACTTTACGATCAATACCCATCGCCGCATTTATAAACCCGAACTCACGGCCACCATGTGCCGATTGATTCAAATTCATAAAATCCATATCGATCTCATTCCAGGGTATATCACGATTAAATTGTGTGTGAAGATGTACAAATGGTTTGTTGAGAGCTTTCAACCCAGCGATCCACATTTTGGAAGGAGAAAAGGTATGCATCCAGGTGATCAATCCGATGCATTTAGGATCGGAGTTAGCCTCCAGCATCAGGGTTTTAATGGCTTCAGAGGTTGTCAAAACGGTTTTGAAGACAATATCAGCCGGTGTGTTGGATCTCTCATTAAGTCCAGCTGCTACTTTTTGGGAGTGAACCTCTACTTGTTTCAGCGTTTCTTCGCCGTAGAGATGCTGACTTCCTGTTACAAACCAAATTTCTTGTTGTTGTGAATTATTCATGTGAGCTGTTATTCTATAAGTAATTTAAATCAGGTTCTATTTCTCGCAGATCTATAATTATTCTTGTCCGTAGTAGGAATCTTTACCGTGCTTGCGTTCCCAGTGCTTGTTGATGAGACTGTCTTTAAGTCGTGGTGCTTCGGGATTTATTTGAAGCGACAGATAGGCCATCTTCGCAACCTCCTCCAGAACCGCACTGTTATACACGGCTTTATCAATTGATCTGCCCCAGGTAAAAGGCGCATGATTACCGAGAAGCACCATTTCCACTTCCTCGTAAGAGATTCCGCGTTTCTCAAATTCCTGCAAGATCTGTAAACCAGTCTGGTGTTCGTAATTTCCTTCTATCATGGAATCTTCCATGGGAGGAGCACATGGAATATCGGTAGTAAGATGATCGGCATGTGTGGTTCCCATGATAGGGATATCACGCTGGCTTTGCGCCCAGGCTGTGCCGTAAGTAGAATGCGTATGAACGATTCCGCCAATGTTTCCCCAGTTCTTATACAGAACCGCATGTGTTTTGGTATCCGAAGAAGGGCGCATATCGCCTTCTACAATATTATTTTCAAAATCTACGATCACAATATCTTCAGGACGAAGATCTTCATAAGGAACACCGCTTGGTTTGATTCCAAAAACATTATTAGCCCGATCTACTGCGCTGGCATTTCCAAACGTGAAAAGCACCAATCCTAATTCGGGCAGCCGCATGTTTGCCGCATACACTTTTTGTTTTAACTCTTTGAAATCACTCATATTTAACCTTCCTTCTGATCCATAATTCGTTCTTCCATCTGTTCAGCAAAGGATGAATATCGCGCATACATTTTCTGGTACGCTTCTACTTTATCTTCTTCCGGTTCGTACACTTTTTCAAATCCGGTGGCGATGTTTTCCTTGGCTTCTTCAACCGATCCGTACAAGCCTGCGGCTGTGGCAGCAAACACCGAAGCTCCCAAGGCGCACGTCTGTTCAGAATCGGAGATCTGGATGGGCATATTGAGTACGTTTGCCAGGGTCTGCATTACAAATGGAGATTTCTTGGCTACGCCTCCCATTCCAATCACACCGTCAATTCGAACACCTTCATCTACAAACCGATCTACGATCTTCTTAGCACCAAAACACGTAGCTTCAACCAATGCCTTGAATACTTTGGGTGCATCGCTGCTCAGATCTAGTCCTTCAATAGCGCCTTTCAGCCACTGATTGGCATCAGGAGTGCGACGTCCATTAAGCCAGTCTAAAGCAATGATCCCTGTGTCTACATCTTCGATCTTAGCTGCTTTATCAGAGAGATTCCTGATCAGGTTTTCATGGGCTCCTTTTATCAAAGCTTCTTTCTGGAAATCATTTAGAATTTCACTTTCCTGAATAAGCTGTTCATACGGTTCCAGAAGCAGGTCGCGGAACCAGGCATATACATCTCCAAAAGCAGATTGGCCGGCTTCAAGGCCTATCATACCAGGAATAACCGATCCATCAACCTGACCGCATATTCCCCGCACCAGATTATCGCCCACATCTTCATTAGGTGCTACCAGCATATCGCAAGTAGAGGTTCCCATCACTCGTACCAACTGATAGGGTTCAACTTTCCCTCCTACAGCGCCCATATGCGCATCAAATGCTCCAACAGCAACTACAACCTCTTCAGACAACCCAAGTTTTTCAGCCCATTTTGATGAGAGATTTCCGGCGGGCACATCCGAAGTGTACGTATCTTCATAAAGCCGATCGCGTATACCATCGAATAATGGATCTAATTTTGTGAGAAACTCCTGGCTTGGGAGGCCATCAAACTCTTCGTGCCACATGGCTTTATGGCCAGCCGCACACCGACTTCTTTTCATAGCGTGAATGTCCTTCTCGCCTGTAAGCTCGTAGGGAACCCAGTCACATAACTCGGCCCAGGAATAGGCTTCTTTTCGCACCGCTTCATCTTCCCGAAGTACATGCAGCATCTTGGCCCAAAACCATTCTGAGGAATAGATCCCACCCACATATTTGGTGTAATCCGGTCCGCCCCAGTTGTGTGCCAGCTCGTTAATTTCTTCCGCTTCTTTAATAGCCGTATGATCTTTCCAAAGCACAAACATAGCATTTGGATTCTCCTCAAAGCCCGACTTCAATGCCAGCGGAGTGCCTTCTTCATCTACCGCAACGGGGGTTGAACCGGTACTATCCACGGCTATACCTTTGATGTTCTTTCGTTCATCACTATCCAGAGCATCCACCACTTTTTTGAGTGTTTCCTCTAAACCTTCCAGATAATCTTTGGGATGATGCCGAAATTTATTCGCAGCGGGTTCACAAAACTTCCCTTCCTTCCAGCGCGAATAGTAATGCACCGCCTGCGCAACTTCCTCTCCCTTTTCACTTACCAATACAGAGCGAACCGAGTCGGTTCCATAATCAACGCCAATAACGTAATTCATATCAATGTTTTTGAGCTATTAATCTTAATTCAAAGGCTTGAATACGAGGTTATCTCCCTGCTCCATTTTCTCGAAATATTTTTCGGAATCAAATTCGTACAACCAAGCCCCTTTCTTTGAGAATTTCTTCTGCTTTTGGTTGGTCTTTCGGAGCACATCGGTCCCCAGCATCCGCCGCCTGAAATTTCTTTTATCGATCTGAGTATCATAGATAGCTTCATAGAGCTTTTGTAACTCAGGAAGGGTGAATTTTTCCGGGAGAAGTTCAAAACCCACCGGATGTGTGGAGGCTTTATGCCGCAATCGCTTCAGAGCTGCATCAACCATTTGCCTGTGATCAAAGATGAGTTCTGGTAACTCATGGATCGAAAACCAGGAAGCGCTGTAATCCTCGGCAATTTCTTCACTGTGTGATAAAATATCTATAAGCGCATAATAGGCCACTGATATCGTCCGCTCAACGGGATCACGATCTACTTCACCAAACGCCTGAAGCTGTTCGAGATATATATTTTCCAATCCCGTCAGCTTATGCAATATACGTTCTGCAGATTCATCAAGACTTTCATGCTGGGTTAAAAATCCCCCCATTAAAGACCATTTCCCCTTTTCTGGTTCGAAATCCCTTTTGATCAACAGTAGCTTCAGTTCGCTGCGGTCAAATCCAAAAATGATACAGTCCAAAGCCACCAGCAGGTGATCCTGATCCTTATACTGACTTCCAATCATGTTGTTTACCTTATTTTAATTTCTCTTCCAAGAGAATTTCTCATAAATCAATGAGGCCACGAAGGCACGAAGTCACAAGATTCACAGTAAATAACCACCCTTTGTAAACCTTGCTCACATGTGCCTTAGAGGCCCTTAAAAACCAACTATATTATCTAACGCTAACTACAATAACCGAGTGTTTCGGTAAACTCATAGTCAGCTTCCCATCTTCCAATTCAACATTTTCAAATTTTTTGGGTTGAACCGAATTGGGGTCATCAAATGTATTTATGGCGTCCACGCTATCGCCCGTTAGTATTCTCGCAGATCCTGATACAATCTCATCTACTTGTGCACCGCGGATATCAAAAACGACTTCCTGTGTTGCGTTCGGATGCAGGTTCGTAACCGTAAAATGCATCACCCCATTCTCATCTTTGGAAACCGTAGAACTGACGGTTGGAATTCCGGGCTCCTCAAAACTCAGGTCAAAGCGACTTTCTACCGGTTCATCCCATTCTTCTTTCACATATCGGTTTACATCGGCGTGAACCGGAACCAGCATGGAATTTTGGTGCACCCGATACATATGGAATACATGATAGGTTGGAGTAAGTAACATCTTCTCGCCATCTGTCAGCACCATAGCCTGCAATACGTTTACCGTTTGGGCAATGTTAGCCAGTGTAACTCTGTCTGCATGTGAGTTCAGGATGTCTAAGCTGGTAGAAGCAATAAGTGCATCCCGAAGCGAATTTTGCTGCTCCAGAAATCCGGGATTACTTCCCTCCCTTGGGTTGGTCCATACGCCCCACTCATCCACAGCCAGATCTATATTCTTTTCAGGATCGTATTTGTCCATAATGGTTTTGTGCCTAATGATGAATTCATCGAGCAGTAAACCGGCTTTTAAGCCCCAATAATACATTTCTTCACCAAAATTTTGAGATGGCCCTTTGTCATCCCAGCCTTCTCCCGGAAGCGTATAGTAATGAAGTGAAATTGCATCCATAAATTCTCCGGCCTCACGAATTACCGTTTCGGTCCAGTCGTAACGGGTGTCGTACATTCCGCTGGCAATTTTATAGAGCTCATTACCACTGTAATTGTTGGCGTAAGTTTGAAATTGACGATACAGGTCAGCATAAAAATCAGCCTGCATGTTGCCACCACAGCCCCAGCTTTCATTTCCTATTCCAAAGAATTTGATCTTCCAGGGCTCATCCTTTCCATTTTCTCTGCGCAGGTTTGCAAGATCGCTGTCACCACCAAATGTCATGTACTCGATCCAGTCACGCATTTCAGCAGGACTTCCACTTCCTACATTAGCAGAGATATAAGGCTCAGCATCAATCAGCTCAGTGAATCGGAGGAATTCGTGAGTTCCAAAGCTGTTGTCGTCTACCACTCCGCCCCAATGAGTGTTCAAGCGTTTTGGGCGTTCATTACGGGGACCAATACCATCCCGCCAGTGATAGTTATCCGCAAAACACCCGCCCGGCCAGCGAATGTTGGGGATCTGAAGTTCCTGAAGAGCATTAAGAACATCGGTTCGATACCCTTCTTTGTTGGGGATATCTGAGTTCTCGCCCACCCAGATACCTTCATAAATGCCGCGTCCCAAATGTTCAGAAAACTGCCCATAAACATGCTCATTGATCTGAATTTCAGCCTGATCAGCATTTACAATAACGGTGTTCTGTTGAGCCTGAACTTGTACAAAGAAGACTGCGAAGAACGAAAATAACGTAAGAAATTTCATAGTAAAAGCTCCCTGGATATCTTAATTCTGTGTTGCAAATTTATATACGGTAGTAGTCTGATACGTATCACCCGGTTCTAAAATAGTGGATGGAAAATCCGACTGATTAGGTGAATCGGGAAAATGCTGTGTTTCTAAACAAAGGGCACTGTGCTTGATGAATTTTTCGCCATTGGGACCTTCCAGCGACCCATCCAAAAAATTACCGGAATAAAACTGTATGCCGGGCTCGGTAGTCAAAACCTCAAGGGTTCTTCCGGTCTGCGGATCAACCAATAACCCAATTGATTCCAGAGCATCATTCGTCTGACGATCCAGTACAAAATTATGGTCATAACCGCCCTCAACCTGATCTATCTCTGCTCCAATTTCCTTGAGTTCCGTGAAATCAAATGGGGTACCTTCAACTTCTGCAATTTCTCCGGTTGGAATGAGGGTTTCGTCAACTGGGGTATAATGACTGGCCTGTAACCTTAACTTATGATCCAGGATCTGACTTTCTGGATCTCCTGAGAGATTGAAGTAAGCGTGATTCGTCAGATTAACAGGCGTTGCTTTATCGGTTTTAGCCGTATAGTCGATTCGCAGTTCATTATTTTCTGTGAGCGTGTAAAGCACCTTAACCTGCAAATTACCGGGATAGCCCTGATCACCATCTTCACTTAAATAGCTCAATTCAACGGTACTGTCAGAATGGGACTCTACAGTCCATAGTACCTGCCAGAATCCACCGGTGCCGCCATGCAGGTGATGCTGGCCATCATTAATTGTCAACTCATATTCTTCGCCGTTCAGCGTAAACTTTCCATTTGCGATCCTGTTTCCAAAACGCCCTATCAATGCTCCAAAAAACGGATGATCCGCTTCATACTTGGCAAGATTCTCATAACCCAAAACCACATTGTCGAAATTTCCCTGAGTATCAGGAGCTAAGACCGAAGTGATGATGCCACCATAATTGGTGATCTTGACTTCCATCCCATTGCTATTCTTGAGCGTATAAATGTGAGCAGTACGTCCGTCTTCCATTTCTCCAAAAACCTTTTCATTTGATTGAGTTTTATTTGTACAACTGGCTGATAGTAGTCCAACAACCAATAATAAAAGCGTACACCCCATTAAGCTGGGATGGTTAAAAGTAAATATTCGCATCTTGATCCGGGTTGGTTAGGTGTAACAATTACACTTATTATTTTCCGCAAATTAATCCGAAGATGCAAGGTATTTTTTTGAATGCTTTTGTACAGATGAACTAAACGTTTACAGTGGAGTACTCATTCAGAAAATCCATCACTTTCTGTACATTTTTCTTTGAACCGATGTAAATAGGAGTTTGCTGATGAATAGCTTCCGGTTCAAGCTCCATAATGCGTTTATGTCCATCGGTTGCCATTCCACCAGCCTGTTCAATAATAAAGCTAAGCGGATTGCACTCGTACATGAGTCTTAACTTCCCGCTGGGATATTTCTTGCTGTGTGGGTAGATGAAAATTCCCCCTTTGATAAGCGTTCGGTGAATATCAGCCACCATTGAGCCAATATACCTGGCTGAGTAGGGCCTGTTGGTATCAGGATCTTCCTCTTGGCAGTATTTGATATATTTCTTCAACCCCATATCCCAGGAATTATAGCTGCCTTCGTTAATACTGTAAATGGGACCGTGATCGGGAATCTTAATTTTTCGATCGCTGAGAATAAATTCGCCAATACTGGGATCCAGCGTAAATACCGACACGCCCAATCCTGTTGTGTAAGCCAAAATTGTACTTGATCCATATAACACATATCCAGCGGCCACCTGACGTACTCCGGGTTGAAGGGCATCCTGCTCCCGAACAGTAGCATCATAACGTGCCTCACGCATGTACACCGAAAAAATACTACCTATAGAGACGTTCACATCAATATTGGAAGAGCCATCAAGGGGATCCAGGTACACAATATACTTCCCTCCTTTACTACTCAGCTTCACGATGCCGTCATTTTCTTCGGAAATCACCATGCAGGTAATAAGCGACCGGTTTAAGGCAGAGATCAGCTGCTGATCTGCAAAGAGATCCAGTTTTTTTACGGATTCGCCGTGTATGTTAGTGGAGCCATCAAATCCAAGTATGTTGGTGATTCCGGCTTTATTTACTTCCCGGGAGATGATCTTGGAAGCAAGTCCAATATCTCGTAATAATTGTGATAGTTCACCTGTTGCCCCTGGAAATCTGTTTTGGTTTTGAATGATATACTCTTCTAGAGTTTCCATTCTGGAATTATCCTTACTCGTCATAAATCAATTTATTTTTTGGAAGCGCTTTTCCGAAAGATAATGATGTTTTTTAGAAAATATCTTCCCGAATTTGCTGATAATTATTTGCCCGAAATATCCTGAATAGTTCTCAGAGATTTCTCTGCTTTTTCCTGAAGTTCTTGTAGGGTTCCGCTGTTCTCGATCACGAAATCAGCCAACGATAACAGCTCTTCGAAATCAGGCTGTTTGTCTATTCTATCCTGAATTTTTCCTATTGAAGCCCGGTCTCGCTCAGCTGTGCGTTTGAGTCTCTGTTCTTCCTCGGCAGTTACAATTATTACAAAATCCAACCACCCAGGCCTACCTTCGTTCAGCAAAATTGCTGCCTCGTATGCAAGAACATCAACTCCTTCCTGTTCCTTTTGGTGCGCATATTCTTTCAGTCGTTCCTTTAGCACAGGATGAACCAGTGCATTCAACTCTTCTACCCTATCTTTAGCAAAAGCTTCTTCAGCGAGATAAGCCCGGTTTAAATTTCCTTCCGAATCATACGAAGCTTTCCCAAATACTTTGGTGATCTTTTCCCGAAGTTCTTCATTTTCATTCATCAGTTGCTTGGCAAAATCATCGGCATATACTACATGTACTCCCAACTTTTCCCATTCTTTGCAAAATGTTGTTTTGCCTGAACCAATGCCGCCTGTGATGCCTATTTTGATCATTTAAAATTCCGGTGATTTTATTTGGTTATCAATTATCAGATGGATTTTCACTTCTTGTTCAATAATTTCATAATAAATAGATACTTCCTTTATAACTACTGCACGGCGAATGTCTTCCTCTTTATCATATATTGGAAATAGATGTGGGTTCTCTGCAATCAAGCCAAATAAATCGCGAACTCTCTCTGCAAAATGATCTCGAACCTTTTGCCCAAATTCTTCCAATAGATACTCTTTCATATCCAGATACTCCCGCTGAGCCTCTTCGGATATATTAAGTTTGAAATTCATCTTCAACTGTGCGAATCCAGGAATTCAAAAGCATCCATAAAGCGACCTTCTTCAAATTCTTTTCTACTTCTTTGTATCGCCTTTAGTTCTTCTTCTGAAAGCTTACTATTGGAATGCGCTGCATGGTGGCTTTCCAAAAACATATCCAGTAAAATCAAGTGTTCCCGGCTTATATATTCGAGCATACCGATACACTCATCCCGATCTTTTTTCTCTCTTTTATTCTGATATTCCTCTCCACGTTCAAAAACGATATCATATTTCTCTTCGAACTCTGCTTTCATCTCTTCCCAACTTAACGTTTCAACCTCTCCCTTTTCCACTTCTTCAATTCTTTTTTGAAGCTCTTTTATTTGTTCTTTAGTGAGCGGTGGTGGTGTCCATGGCCCTTCAGTCCAGTTATAAATAAACATGGAAATAAGGGACAGTAATTCTCCTTCACTTTTTAAAATTTTCTCTTTTAGATGTGCTTTAAGTCTCGAAGTTTCCATGTGGGAATATGAGTTATTGGAATATTTGATGCAACAAAATGTAGAATACTATGTCTCATCAATGGTCGGACAAGCTGTCCAACCTACGTTGTTTTATCCGTGAGCTGATTCCCAAGCTTCGATAATCCGATCCATCGTTTTATTCGTCTCCGAGTTAACATCCATGCGCTTTGGATCAGCTTCAAACCAATCCAGCGTTCTTCGTATCCCTTCTCTGAACGGAATTTCAGCCTGAAATCCGGGCACCAGTTTCTTGATCTTCGAATTGTCGAATACAGCGCAGTGGGCTTTATCTCCCAACAAGCCCGGTTTTTCTTCCGGTGCGATCTTTCCAATAAACTCTGAGGAAATATGAACTGCATTCAACTCCGCTCCCGCTGCATCGGCAACAGTTTGATAGATATGATTCCAGGTTATGGCTTCATCTGAAGTGATGGTGATTGCTTCTCCCATTGCGCCTGGATGTCCCATCAGCCCAACAAACGCTTTGGCAAAATCTTCGGAATGAGTGAGTGTCCATAGAGATGTTCCATCGCCATGAATGATCACTTTCTTGCCCTTTTTCATCCGGTCGATGATGGTGTATTCGTCCCAGCCACCGAGTGCCACAGGAATTCGTTTGTCATAAGTATGCGAAGGGCGAACGATCGTCACCGGAAACCCCTGCTGGCGATAAGCATCCATCAGTTCATTTTCACAATCAATTTTATCGCGGGAATATTGCCAATAGGGATTGTGTAGCGGCGTGGATTCGGTGATCATAAACGAATTCCCCGGCTTTTGATATGCCGAAGCCGAGCTGATAAAAATGTACTGCTTCGTCTTCTGCGCAAAAAGCTCAATATCGTTTTGGACATGTTGCGGGGTGAAGGCGATCCAGTTTACGACTACATCCCAGGAATGATCTTTCAGGGCTTTTTTTGTTTGTTCAACATCATAAATATCGCCCTGTATGGTGGTGACTCCGGGGATTTCTACGTCTATTTTTCCGCGGTTCAGTAAATACAGATCGATACCTTGTGCAATCGCTAAATTACTTACAGATGTACTGATATTTCCGGTTCCGCCGATGAAAAGTACTTTCATAAATGAGTAGTTAGGTTCAAGGTTTTAGGTGCAAGGGACAAGTGTCTCACTTGAAGTCCTTGGATTCTGTGATTGTTGGTCGTGGAAAGAATGGTACGAAAAGCTGGTGTTTATCTCATTGATTCTTTAGCCTCGTTAAAAACCTCCATCTTCCAGTCTCTATGATATGGCAATTCTGTATTCTGTTTGGTCTCTTTACAAGGTCGAATTTTTCAGTGGGTCCGGTAAATCCCGGCAGACATTCCCAACGAGTCCCAGGGAACGAGTTCAATTAAGTATCCAATCAACCCTTTACTACCCAACAATCGTAGAAACCAACTCATCCGAAGTCTCCGGATAATCAGTGGTGTAATGTAATCCCCGGCTTTCTTTTCGTTGCAGTGCCGATCGTACGATCAAGTATCCCACGCATATCAGATTTCGAAGCTCACATAAAGGCACGTTTACTTTGGTTCGGTGATAAAAATCTTCCACTTCTTCATTCAGCAATTCAACACGGCGCATGGCTCGTTCCAGTCGTAAATTACTGCGTACAATACCTACATAATTCCACATCACCTGTCGCAGTTCCTGCAGGTTATGAGATACTAAAACCCACTCTTCGGTATTTACCGTACCACTTTCATCCCATTCCGGAATGTCTTCTCTATAATTTAGCTCTTCAAGTTTTTCGACAGAATGAAGGTACGCCTGATCCGCGAACACCAGTGATTCCAGTAAACTATTGGAAGCCAATCTATTGGCACCATGCAATCCTGTACTCGCTACTTCTCCGCAAGCGTATAAATTTTTGATGGAAGTCCGCCCATGCAGATCCGTTTTCACTCCCCCGCAGGTATAATGTGTGGCGGGAACCACCGGAATCTGATCTTTGGTGATATCGATCCCATATTTCAAACAGGTTTCATAAATAGTGGGAAATTCCTCTTTGATCTCACCTGCATCCAAATGAGTGACATCAAGGTAAACGTGGTCTTCGCCTCTTTTCTTCAGCTGATCGTCGATAGCGCGGGCTACGATATCCCGGGGTGCGAGTTCTTTGCGTTCATCATAATCTTTCATGAAGGCTTCTCCGGCACTGTTTCTCAAAATGCCTCCAAATCCGCGAACCGCTTCTGAGATCAAAAATGAACCGGCTTCGGGAATAGCCAGACTGGTGGGATGAAATTGAACGAATTCCATATTCTCGATCTTGGCTTTCGCCCGGTATGCCATTGCAATTCCATCACCGGTAGCCACAGATGGATTAGTAGTGTGCTGATAGACCATGCCTGCTCCACCGGCCGACAGAACTGTGACTTTGGCTAACATCCTGAACACCTGATTGGCAGACTCATTCAGTACATAAGCCCCAAAACATTGAATATCATCCACAGAACTTACATCCATTCCAAGATGATGCTCAGTTAGAAATTCCATTGCAAAATGATGCTCAAAAATCTCAATATTGGGATGATTTCTCACCTTCTCCACCATCACAGAGATGATCTCATAACCGGTAGCATCGGCGGCATGAATGATGCGGTTTTCTGAATGGCCGCCTTCCCGTCCAAGATCCAGCTCTCCATTTTTTTTTGTGAATTGAACGCCGTAGTCGATGAGTTCCTGTATCAGTCTTGGGCCTTCTTTAACCACAAGGTCTACAGCATCTCGATCACATAATCCGGCTCCGGCTTCCAGCGTATCATCTATGTGCTTTTGGAAAGAATCGTGCTTGGTGAATACGCCAGCAATACCGCCCTGTGCATAGGCCGTATTGGCTTCCATCATCTCTTTTTTGGTGACGATGGCTACGCTTCCGTGTTCGGCCGCCTTCAGCGCAAATGTCAAACCTGCGATGCCGCTGCCGATCACCAGAAAATCGTAACTATGCTTCTTCAACATCCTGTAAAAGATAAGCTTTGATGAATTCATCGAGATCGCCGTCCATCACTCCGCCAACGTCACTGGTTTCGTAGTTAGTGCGATGATCTTTTACGCGCTGATCGTCAAAAACATAGCTTCGAATTTGAGATCCCCACTCGTTTTTACTCTTGGAGCCTTCCAGTTTGGCTTTCTCAGCTTCGCGTATTTCCTTTTCAAGCTCGTAAATACGCGACTTCAACAACACCATCGCCTTTTCACGATTCTGAAGCTGGGAGCGCTCCTGTTGACATTCAGCCACCACACGCTCTGTGCTTCCATCGGAAAGTTCACCTTCCCAGATCAAGCGAACACCAGTTTCTACTTTATTTACATTCTGTCCACCGGCCCCACTGGAGTGAAAACGCTGCAACTCCACCTCACTTTCGTTGATATCCACTTCGATAGTATCATCAATAAGCGGAGCCACAAATACGGAACAGAACGAGGTGTGCCGACGGGCGTTGCTGTCAAAAGGCGAAACTCGGACGAGTCGATGAACTCCACTTTCGGCCTTTAAAAAACCGTAGGCGTTATCACCCGAAACTTCGATGGTTGCACTTTTTAGTCCGGCTACATCCCCGTCCTGATAGTCCACCACAGAAACTTTAAATCCAGATTTTTCAGCCCAGCGCGTATACATTCGGTACAGCATCTCAGCCCAATCCTGACTTTCGGTTCCACCCGCTCCCGGGTTGAAGTTCACGATAGCATCCCGATGATCGTCTTCTCCACTGAGCATATTTCGGAGCTCCATTTCATCCAGGGCTTTTTCGAGCTTTTTATACTCGGCCTGAAGATCATCTTCCACGTCCTCACCCATTTCCTGGAATTCCAGGTACACGTTGATGCTTTCTCGGAGCGAGTCCAGATTATCCCAACCTTCCACCAGACTTTTCTCCTTGTCCAGCTCTTTCATAATGGATTGAGCTTTGTCGGGATCATTCCAAAAGTTGGGATCCTGTGTTTGTTCGGTAAGTTCTATGATTCGGACTTTGCGTTTTTCGTAGTCAAAGATACCCCCTGAGCGCGTCAATTCGCTCATAGAGTTCGTTAAGGCGATCTGTATTTATTGCCATGTAAGTCTGTAGATTCTGAATTTATTTACGGGTTAGCAGCGCGCCTACAACCAGTCCGGCAACAAAAGCCAAACCTAAACCCTGTTCGGGATGTGCGCGCACATAACGCCGTGCATTTCTATATTCGTGTCGGAATTCCCGCTCTAGTCCATCTCGCTCATATCTGAGACGGTCGAGAAGTGCATCGTAGGTGTCTTCTGCTTTTTCCTGAAGAACTTCGGACGTATCGTAGATCGTTTCTTCGATATCTTTTTTCTTGTTTGAAGATTTTTTTGAAGTAGCCATAATGCCTCCGGTTTAGATTTACCTGAAAATACAAATTCGTGTGTTAAGTATTAACAAAATACATCACTTTAACATTGAGTTATCCCGGATATGTTCCGCAAGTTTTAATCTCTTCGAAATTATACCCACTTATCGATTTTAAAGGATATGACTCGGAACGCTCATGATCTATAGTTTGATTGTTTATACAACTATTCAATCATAAAACTATTTATCATGAGATTACATAAAACTATGCCAAAACTAACTTATTTAAGCATATTCTTGCTAATTGTAGCCATCTCATTTTCGTCCTGTTCGGATGATGATGGCGTTAATTCTGATCCGGCTTTAAATATTTTCGAAACTGCCGAAGCAACAACTGAATTTCGCACACTGGCTCAGGCTCTTGAAGATACTGAGTTGGATGATGTGCTTAGGACACAGGAAAACCTGACCGTATTTGCTCCCACCAATCAAGCCTTTGAAGCACTCCCAAATGGGTACCTGGAAGGACTTAATGATAATCAGCTTTCTCAGATCCTTCAGTATCACGTGATATCAGGGCAAATTGCTTCATCAGATCTAACTGCTGAGCAAGCCGTTGAATCCCTGTTGGATGACGCAATCTACGTAACGCTAGAAGATGGTGAAGTTACTGTAAACAATGCAGCCTCTGTTATTAATGCGGATATAGAAGCTACCAATGGTATTATTCATGCTATTGATGGCGTGTTACTCCCTAACAGTTTCCAAAATGTTGTAGAGCTTGCCAGCAAGAATTACAATCTTTCCACACTTGTTTCTCTCGTCGCTGACGCTGATTTGGTTTCTACCCTCGAAGGGGACGGACCATTTACGGTATTCGCTCCTACAAATGAAGCATTTGAAGAGGTTTCCGGTACACTTGCCGCGCTCTCAGCTGAACAGGTACGTGAAGTACTCACTTATCACGTAGTTCCAGCCGAGGCACTATCAAGCTCCCTTGAAGACGGGGCGACCGTAACAACCGTACAAGGAGAAGATATTTCAGTATCCGTAGGTGGAGGCGTCACGCTCAATAACAATGCCAATGTTACTACTGCAGATATTCAGGGTATGAATGGTGTTGTGCATGTAATTGACGCTGTTTTATTGCCGCCAAGCTATTCTCAAAACTAAGAAGAGCTATCTAACCAAGGAATCTATCTTATTCCTGGTAAAGAAAAAGCCCGTCATTCTAAAGAGTGACGGGCTTTTTTCATGCTCTAAACAGGTTCAATGCTTATCTATTCTTCGAATACGCCGAAGGTCTGATCCGGTCGCATTGCCATTACGGTTTCCACCATCATGTCGATCAGATCATTTACATCTTTCAGCGATACCACTTCCACCGGCGAGTGCATGTAGCGAAGCGGTGTAGAAAGCAGCGCACTTGGAATTCCGGTTTGTTGATAGAAAATGCTGTCCGTGTCGGTTCCTGTTCGAACGCTGGTGGCTTCGTGCTGAATCTCTATCTTGTTCTTCTCACATACCTCTTCAATAAATTCCACTACTTTGGGGTGATTGGCTCCGCCATGCTGCACGGTTGGACCTTTGCCTAATTCTACCGTTCCGTGTTCTTTTTGATCGATGCCCGGGGTGTCGGTGGCATGGGTTACGTCGGTGACCAAAGCAACATCCGGCATGAACCGATAGGCCATCATGCGAGCTCCAAATCCGCCTACTTCTTCCTGCACAGAGTTAAGGGCGATCACATTTACTTTCAGATCTTTTTTACGCTCGCTGATCTTACGCATGGCTTCTGCGATCACATACCCGCCAATTCGGTTGTCAATGGCACGTGCAGATAACAGATCATCATTCAGGAATTCCGTATCGGTTGCATAGGTGATCGGATCGCCAACCTTAACCAGTTCCAGCGCTTCTTCTTTAGAGGACACTCCGATATCTACATAAATATCTTTCCAGGCCGGCTCTTTTCCGCCTCCGTTTTTCTTGTCTTGAAGATGGATAGCCGTATTTCCAGTCACCCCAACTACCCGTCCTCTTTTGTTGTGAATGAATACTTTTTTGGCGCGGGCAATGGTAGAATCACTTCCCCCCAACTTATTGATATACACAAATCCCTGTTCGGTGATGTGCTGTACCACCATCCCGATCTCATCGCAGTGGGCTTCCAACATTACCGTGGCCACATCACCGCTCATGTTGATCTTGGCCGCGGCCGAGCCGTACGCATCACTAACCACTTCATCAGCAAACTGATCTACATACTTTTTCCAGACTTTAACGCCCTCTTTTTCATATCCGGTGGGACTTGGAGTGATGAGTAGTTCTTCTAAAAAATCGCGCTCGTTTTGCTTGGCCATTAGTGTTTAATTTGGTTTGAATTTGATCGGTTGGAATATATGAAAAAAGGTCTGCCCTTTGCGAAAAGAAGAAGGCTTTTACGGATCAATTCTATTCATCCCAATTTACTTGGGTTATTCTCTCTTGCCGATAGTTATATAAGCTTGTCGGCCATCGTATCCAACAGCGGCTGCAAAATCATTTTTTAGATCTATATCATACAGGTTCCCGTCAATTCCCTGGTAAAAAGATCTCCATTCCGCTCCATTGAAATGCAATAACTCCCCAAAAGCACCGGCTGTTACTATATTATTTAGACTAGCACCGTCTATAGTTTGCAGGTAATAATTAGTAATGCCTTCATGAAACGGCTGCCAGGCTCTGGAGGAAAACATATCCGGCTTGCGGTACATACCGCTGCCGACAATATATGTCACCCCGGATTCGTCAAACCAAATACCGCTTATTGGATAAGGAATTCCCTCCACCGCCAGCGATTGTACTTTACCTGATGAACCTATGTTATAAATAGCTTTGTCAAGACTGTCAAAAATCTTAGACGCCACCGCCACCACTCCCTGCTTCCCGTTCCCGTGGATATCATAAAAATTCAGCTCCGTTCCCGTTTCGATCTTTTTCCAATCTTGGCCGTTGTAATGGGCCATTGAACCCAAGGCACCACCAAAAAACATATTCTCACTACTTTTACCCCAAATGCTTTCTATGCCACCACCTGTATCATCCAAAATATTCATATCAAAAAGGTGATACTGAGTCCAATTGGTTCCATCACCATGGATAGGAACCCCTGAAGACAACCAGATATCAGAAGAAGAAAATGTAAATATTTCATTGAGTTTGGGAGTGATTAATCTGTCTCTGAATTGAACGGATATTCTTTTTAGCTCCCAATTCTCCCCATCCCAATGCGCCGCATTATAAATGTCGGAATCGGCCTGCCCTGTCGAGTCATTCATATAAATTTCGCCTACGGCCCAAATGTTATTTTCATCAATAATGGAGACGCCATAGAGTACACTGGAGGAATGCTCGCCAAAGGAAAAGGTTTGCCAGGTGAAGTTGCTGGAAGTGGTGTCTAAAGTAGTGGCTTGTCGCCGGGCGGTTAGTGCCTGTGAGCCAATAACCTGTTGGTTGGTCAGGCTCCAGGTGTAAGTGGTGGCGGGTTGGAGGCCGGCCTCGTAAATTACTGTATCGGGCTGGTTTAACCTAAAGCTGTAACGTTCTTCTCCTTCACGGGAGATAGCAATCTGATCGCCGGGGTTGCCGGATATTTCTAACGCTACCTCTACCGCCGAGATGGGTTTCACTTTAAAAAACCCACCAGCCTCATCACTCCCTAAAATTCCGCAGGCAGTCACACTGGTTAGCAAGAAGATATAAAAATATACTGTTAGTCTATTATGATCCGACATTCTAAGGTTCTTCAAATATTCATCACTTGATCAAAAAAAGCGTTTTTGATTGCATGAACTCCCCTGCCTTCAAGCGATATACATACATGCCCGAAGACAGATCTCCGGCATCAAAATTATGCTGATACGTTCCCGCTGCTTTCCGTTCTCCGTCAATAAGTTCTGCAACCTCACGTCCGGCCATATCAAAAACCTGTAGCTGAACTTCACTGCTCACCGGCAGCGTATATCCGATTACTGTAGATGGATTAAAGGGATTGGGATAGTTTTGGTTCAACTCAAATCCCTCAAATAAAGAACCGCTTTCCTCCAGACTCGTAGATACATTTCCTGCTTCATTTGAGAATGCCGATTCAAATCCCATCACATCCGTGACGGTGACTTTGTAGCTGTAAGAGCTTTCCGCAGGAAGATCGGTGTCTGTAAAAGATTCCGAATACGGTCCTGCATAAACTTTCTCAAATGCCTCTTCATTCAAACTTCGATAAACCGATATATATTTCACGCTTTCTGGTGAGCTTTCCCAGGTCAAAGAGACTTCATTTTCAGATTCAGTTGCTTCAAGGTTTTGAGGCGCTTCCAATCTTTCCAAGGGACCTAAATTCAACCGGTGCAATCCCGAAAAATTGGTAATAAACAGCATCAGGCTATCGGTTCCGCCCCAGTTCAAGTTGGTTGTAGATTCCGGCACGTTGATGATATCCAGCACATTCCCTTCCGGATCAAAGATCACCACACCTTCTGAACCGGTAGCCCAAACATTGCCGGCGTTGTCCACTTTGATTCCATCTGAGCTATTCTGATCGGCATTTCCATGTTCATTTGCGATAGCGAAAACTTTGCCGTTGGCCAGTGTAGAATCATCCACCACATCGTACACATGAATAAAACTGTTCTGAGTTTCTGAGACGTAGAGTTTACTTTCATCCGGCGAAAAGGCGATCCCATTGGGATAAGATAATGAATCCACTAACAGCTGAACCTCCCCGCTGCTCGGTGAAATTCTATATACCCCATGAAAATCAATTTCAGAAGGATTTCCTCCCCACGGCGGATCCGTGAAGAATACGGCTCCATCTGACTTTACAGTCAAGTCATTGGGACTGTGTAGCTGATCTCCGTTGAATTCCGTAGCCAAAGGCGTTATGCTACCATCCGATTCTATTCTCCCCACCTGTCGGGCATCGTGCTGAGCAATAAGAATATTTCCATACAGATCTGCAGTTATTCCATTGGTTTCTCCGGAGGGTTCCAGGAACGTCTCGAGTCCGTCTTCTTCCGACCATTTGTAGATCTTGTTTCCTGATACATCGCTAAATAAAAGATAACCATCGGAATGCCAGAATGGTCCTTCACTGAGTTGGAATCCATTTTCTAAGCGTTCTACTTCTGCATCCTCAGGAACCGGTGACTGAGCCAATGCTGCATTCCACACCATGGCTGTGAAGAGAAAAACGAGAAGTATTTTAGGTACAAATCGAGAGTGAGTTCGATCGTTCATGTAATTACCTTTTCTATGTTCTGTAATTTATAAAAGCCGATTATCAGCTTTAGTGCATTAATTTGGCCGGATAATATAGCTAAAAGATAGCAGCACTCTCAGAATTCACTTTTATTTGTCATTTGGCGAATACTCCCGCATCTTTGAGCAAAAATTCATCATTATGTTCAGACCTGATTACGACGCCGATCTTTTTTATCACTGGACCGAAATCCCTGTTCGCTTTCGGGATCTCGATCCCCTCAATCATGTAAATAATGCGCTTTTCAACACGTACCTGGAGGAGGCTCGCATTCAGTTCTTGGGAGAAGTCGGCCAGATGCAAAGTGAGTTCTCGGATGGCAAAACCTTTGTGTTGGTAAAATGTACAATCGAGTACCTCAAACAGATCAAATTTCCCGCTACCGTTTTGGTGGGAACCGGGGTGAAAGAAACGGGCAATACCAGCATCACGGCCATACAGGGCATCTTCAATAAAGAAACGAAAGAGTTAGTCTGTGTGGGGGAAACCAAAGGCGTATGGTTCGATATCAAAAATCAACGCCCCACCCGGCTTCCTGAAATCGCCGACCTTGATGATATGATGGTTGGGTGATACGGTGATATAGTGATTTGGTGGATCAGAACTTCTAAATCCGTCGATACTTCCCAATTGTTTTTAATAGCCTTATGATTTAGAAAACCAATTCGAACACTATATCACCAAATCACTATATCACCCAATACATCCATTTTTTTAATATCTTCGGGGCGCTTCTAATCAGACCTTAATCAAGCATGGATAAAAGTACGCGCTATAAAATTTTTAATGATCCGATACACGGATTCATTACTGTTCCGAAGGGAAATATTCTTCGGCTGATCGATCATCCTTATGTACAGCGCTTACGGCGTATTCGCCAGTTAGGTTTGGGATACCTGGTTTTTCCGGCTGCCGAGCATTCCCGATTCTCGCATGCATTGGGAGCGCTGGAGCTGGGTCAGCGAGTTCTGAGTAACCTTCGGGAAAAAGATACCACCATCAGTCAGCCTGAATACGATGGGACACTCATGGCCATTTTGCTGCATGATGTTGGGCACGGTCCGCTTTCCCATACCCTGGAACATTCTCTCATCAAAGATTTCAACCACGAGATGATGAGTCTGGCTATTATGAAGGAGCTGAACAGGGAATTTGACGGTGAGCTTGAAACCACAATTGAGATCTTCACCAATCAGTATAAAAAGAAGTTCCTGCATCAGCTTATTTCCTCCCAGCTAGATCTGGATCGATTGGATTATTTGCGTCGCGACAGTTTCTTTACCGGTGTTTCAGAAGGTACCGTAGGCATCAATCGTATTCTCAAAACGATGCGGGTGTTCAAGGGCAATATTGTGATCGAAAAAAAAGGTATTTATGCGATCGAAAACTACATTATTGCCCGCCGGTTGATGTACATGCAGGTCTATCAGCACAAAACAGTTTTAAGCGCCGACTTCCTCCTCAGAAGCATTTTCAATCGGGTACGCGCTATGCTCGATTCGGGAGCTGAATTACAGTTTGCCTCTCCTGCCCTGGAATATTTTCTAACGGTTCAGCCCTCTGCCAAAAAATCGATTTCCAAGGAAATGCTCACCCATTATACCGATCTGGATGATCACGATGTATTTTTGAATATTAAGTTGTGGACCAAATCGAAGGATCAAATTCTAGCTGAACTTTGTCATCGATTTCTAAACCGTGGATTATTCCGTACAACCTTTCTTGATAAAAAACCTACGGAAGCCCGGAAAAATGAAATCCGAAAAAAAACTCAAAAAGCCCTGAAAAAACTAAAGCTTCCATATGATGAGAAAAGCATAGATTATTTTCTCAGCTTTGAGCGGAGCTATTCCGAGGCTTATAAATACAAGAATGAGAGCATCTGGATCCTGGAAAACGAAAAGGCTATTGAGTTTTCTAAAGCGGCCGAAACCAAGAATATAATTGCCTTAACCGAACCGGTTGTGAAGCACTACTGCGTTCATTTGAAAGATATTTCTATCTAACTAAGACGCGGTGCTTTCCAAAGAAGTGACCGGTGAGTTTTTCATCGCTTGGTATGCAGGTAAGAACATAGATAGTTTTTCAAAGAGTTCTTTTTCCTTGAATGGTTTTTGAATGTATTCCGAAAATCCCTTTTCTAGGAGCTCGCTGCGTGTCCCCCCATGTCCGCCAGCTGTAATTGCGATAATGGGAATCTCTTTTCCTGAATTGTTCAGCATTCGGATCTTCTCCATGGCTTCTACACCATTCATTACCGGCATAGAAATATCCATCAGCACCACATCGGGGTTCTGAGAGTTATAATGCTCAAGTGCTTCTTCCCCGTTCTCAGCTTCTATGGTTTTAAAGTTTTTCATTTCAAGCATGATTCGAGCCAGAGTTCTGTTTACCGGCAGATCATCAACGATAAGTGCCGTTAAAGAAGGATCGGTTTTCACATTTGAGGGTGAAATGGATCTGATAGATATCCTTGATTGCATCGGGGTTGACTTTACAGGGACTTCTATTTCTACAGAAGTTCCTTCACCATAGCTGCTTTGTACTTTGATATTGCCTCCAAAGATCTCGATCAATTTCTTACAAGTTGTCAAACCTAAGCCGGTTCCTGATCTTTCTGCAGCATCGGATTGCCAAAAAGGGCTAAAAATATGTGGCATATCCTCTTCCCTGATGCCCATTCCATTGTCAGTTACATTGGCTTTCAACACCGGTTGTGATGAGCTTTCCTCCATAAAGAAGCCCACACTGATACTGCCTTTCTTGGAAAACTTGATCGCGTTACTTAGCAACGCAAATAGAATAGACTGCAATTTCCTTGCATCAACAACAAAGGAGTCAGGCACGGATGCATCTTTTTGTATAACAAGTTCAACTTCTTTATAACGTAATTGAACTTTGAATTTGTCCCTTAGTTCTTTGATTATATCGTCTACATAAACCACATCTGCATCAACCTGGGTTCTTCCGGATTCTATGTTCGAGATCTCTATAATATCATTGATAACCTCAAGCAGCTGACTTCCACTCGTAGATATATTTTTCAGATGATCTTTTTCCTTTTTATCCAGATTGGAACTCTTCTCAAGTAATTCGGAGTAACCCAAAATTGCGCTTAGAGGGGTCCGTAACTCGTGGGAAAGCTTATCTACGAGTTCAGAAAGTTTAAATTCATGTAAGTTCTTCTTGTCACTCACTGTTTCTCTCTCTAATTACAAATAAAGTTGTATCGCTATAAAACACAGGCTTTGTAAGCCTTAGAAATCTTACGGAATTGGAAACGCGGAATTCTTCATAGCGCCACTGAGACCAGAGGGCTGTGTAAGTAATTTCAAATAACCTGATAATATAGTTTTCCAACGCTACCAACTTTAATTAATGCTGTTGTTCGCTTTTACTTAAATTATCAAATTAAGCGTGTGAACTCAGGTTAATCTTTCCTAATTAATAGTTGTAAACTATTTGATGCGTTTGTAAATAATAAAGGAAAGTTCTCCTTGATCCTCTTTTTCAACTTCTTCCCAGATCTCTCCAATATCGTCTTTATAATCTGGAAAATAGGTATCACCATCATATTCTTTGTGAATTTCAGTGATGATCATCTTATCGGCTATTTTTATAGCATCCCGATATAAAACTCCCCCACCTATTATAAACACCTCTTTTTCATTAACGGTTTTTAATGCCTCGTTCAGCGATTCGAAGGTGTCAACGTTATCGTAATTCTTTGTAGTTGAAAGAACGATATTCTTTCTTCCGGGAAGTGGAATCTCATTTAGCTCCTCAAACACACCGCGCCCCATGATAATGGTTCCCCCGAGTGTAGTTTCTTTGAAGTGCTTCAGGTCTTCAGGATAGCGCCATGGTAAACCGCAGTTTTTACCAATAACCAGATTTGGATCATGTGCAGCGACAAGCGTTATGATCATACCGCAACCTCAAACTTGATCACCGGATCGGGATTGTAATTCTCTAAGGTAAAGTCCTCGAAAGTCAGTTCATCTACCGGCTTCTTATTGATCTTGAGTGTTGGGAGTGGCTTTGGTTTTCGTGTAAGCTGCTCTTTAAGTCCTTCTACGTGATTTTCGTAAATATGAGCATCGACTATGGTATGTGCAAAAGTCCCTGGTTCCAGACCCACCTCTTGGGCAATGGCCATGGTTAATGCAGAGTAACAGGCCATATTAAAAGGAATTCCAAGGGCTATATCTCCTGAACGTTGCGTTAAGTGGCAATTAAGTTTTCCATCCTGAACGTTGAAAATATACATGATATGGCATGGCGGGAGAGCCATCTCATCCAATAAGCCGGGGTGCCAGGCACTTACTACAATTCGTCTGCTATTCGGGTTGTTCTTGAGCATATCAATGGCTCGCTGAACCTGATCAAATTCTTGTCGCACCCAGCATTCTTTGTTGATTGCAGATCCATTGCCTTCAAACCGAACCTCTTCTTTTTCAAAATATGGAAACCTTCTCCACAGCACCGGATAAATAGGTCCAACGTGACCTTCAGCATCAGCCCAGGCATCCCAAATATGGCAATCATTTTCATCCCGCAGCCACCGGATGTGGTCCTCTCCTCTCAGGTACCAAAGCATTTCCAATATTACTGAACGAAAGAATACTTTTTTGGTCGTCAGCAGAGGAAATCCCTCTGAAAGATCCACTTTATAGAATTCTGAAAAATTGGAAATAGTGTCGGTTCCGGTTCTGTTTTCTTTTCTGACACCGTTTTCAAGGACGCTTTTTACGAGATCGTGATATTGTTTCATAAGTTTTGAAAGATCTTAAAGTAGAGTTCCGCTTAACAGTAATATGGCGATTGAAAAATAAATAATGATTCCGCTTACATCCACAATTGTTGCCACAAAAGGAGCCGATGAAACCGCCGGGTCTAATTCCAGTTTTTGCAGTACAAATGGCAGCATGGCTCCGGTAAAATTCCCAAACAATACAATACTAAACAAGCTTAAACCAACCACACCGGCAGTCAAAAACACGGTTGCACTAAGTGCTTGTCCGGCAAGAAGATCCCATCCAACTAAGGTAACAAATCCTAAGAGCCCGATCAGTCCTCCGAGCATTAGTCCGGATGAAAATTCCCGGGTAAAAACTTTTTTCCAATCCTCTGGTTTAAGGTCATCAGTAGCGAGGGCGCGTATCACCAGTGTAGCGGCTTGTGAGCCTGAATTACCCCCGCTGGAAATGATCAGGGGTACAAAAAATGAGAGTGCCACTACTTTTTGAAGTATTTCTTCATAACCACCCATTGCAATGGCTGTGAGAATCTGCCCTACAAAAAGAACGATAAGCCACCACAACCTTTTCTTTACCAGGTCAAAGATTGAGGATTGAGAATAATAATCATCCAGAGCATCCATACCGGCCATTTTCTGCATATCCTCGGTAGTTTCTTCCTCTGCTACGTCAATGACATCATCAGCAGTTACGATCCCAACAAGAACTCCGTCAGAATCTACAACGGGGAGCGCAACACGGTCATATTTAGCCAGCATCTTCACCGCCTCCTCCTGGTCATCATACACAGAAAGTGCCTCAAATGAGCGATCCATCAGACTGTTGATCTGGTCTTCGGGATCTGCAAGGATGAGATGGGTTATCCTGAGGTCATCGATCAAATGTTCGGTATCGTCTACCACATAGATCACATTGATGGTTTCAGCAGTTTCCCCATATTTCCGGATGTGTTCCATACTTTTGGAGACCGTCCAGTTCGATTTGACCTTTACGTAACGGGTGGTCATCAAACGACCTGAACTCTCCTCGGGATATCCCAACAGTTTTCTAAGCTGTTTTTGGTCTTCCCGGTTGATGGAGTTCATGACCCGCTGGGTAAGGTGACCAGGTAGCTCTTCCAGGATGGCTACCTGCTCATCCGGTTCCAGATTACTCATCACATCGCTGAGCTGCTGCTTACTAAACAACTCGAGTAGTTCTACTCCCTTGGTGGATGGGAGTTCTGCAAAAACATCTGCTGCAATTGGCTTTTTCAGCAAACGAAAAACCACAACGGAAATATCTCCTTCAAGCTCCAACAGAAGATCAGCGATATCTGCGGCCGGCACATCATTCAGTACCTCTTTGAGCGCTACCCAATCTTTATTGGCGATCAGCTCGTCGAATTCCGGTTTTATAAGTTGTACAAACATGGGTTTTTGCATTGGAACAGCCTAAAGTGGTCGGGCTAAGAATCGGGCTTAATCGTGCAAAAAACAAGTAGTGGAAGGCGGTAAAATCAGAAAATCAGTTTCAGTTAACCTTCAACATTTTTAAGGCTTCTTTAGCAGCTTTTTGTTCGGCTTTCTTCTTACTTTTTCCCTTACCTGTCCCCATTTGCTTCTCGCCTATAAGCACTTGCACCTCAAAGGTTCTATTATGACCGGGACCACTTTCAGTGATAAGCTCGTATTTTGGAATTTCCATTTTTTCAGCTTGTGCGTATTCAAGAAGTGCGCTTTTATAATTATCGAGCGTATTGATGAGTTCTTCGATCTCAATATTTTGATCGATCACCCGGTCTACAAACTGATATGCGTCTTTATACCCATGGGTGATATAAATTGCTGCAATAATAGATTCAAAAGCATCTGCTAAAATACTCTTGGAGACTTTTCCTCCCCCATTTTCTGCCAGCTCCATAAGATCCTCGAGACCCAGCTCTTTTGAAAAAATGGTTAGAGTATCCCCTCGGACTAGCTTGGCACGCACTTTTGTTAAAAATCCCTCGTCTTTTTCAGGATATTTATTGAAGAGGATCTCAGCGGCAATGAGGTCAAGAACGGCATCCCCTAAAAACTCGAGTCGTTCGTAAGAATCATACGTTTCGTATTTTTCCTGCGAAAGAGTAGAACGGTGACGAAGGGCTTTTAAAAAAAGAGAAGGATCGTCGATCTGAAAACCAACGATCCTCTCCAATTTCTCAATTCTACTTGAAAGCTCAGGGCTAAGTTCTGATTTTTTCTTTTTACTAAAAAGTGAACTGAACCAACCCGGCATTTAGTCTAATCCTGATATTTTTGAAATACTAAGGTGGAATTATGCCCACCAAAGCCAAATGCATTGTTCAATGCGATGTTAACATCACGAACTTCTGCTTCGTTGGCCGTGTAATTCAGGTCACATTCAGGATCCTGATTTTCGATGTTAATAGTTGGCGGCACCATTCCGTGATAGATCGAGAGTAAGGCCGCTATAGATTCGATGGCACCGGCTGCACCTAAAGTATGGCCATGCATACTTTTTGTAGAGTTTAGGCTGATCTTTTTGGCATGGTCTCCAAATACCTTCTTGATGGTATTCGATTCAGCTACATCACCAAGCGGCGTAGATGTTCCATGCATATTGATATGATCAACATCTTCAGGCTTTATACCTGCTGCTTTCAAAGCATTGGTCATGGCCAGAATTACTCCGTTTCCTTCAGGATCGGGAGCCGTAATGTGGTATGCATCAGCAGAAAATCCGTACCCTTTGATCTCTCCGTAAATACGGGCTCCACGATCAAGGGCTGATTGTAGTTCTTCAAGGATAAAGATCCCCGCCCCTTCACCAAGAACAAATCCATCACGATCTTTATCGAATGGACGAGATGCTGTTTCAGGGGAGTCGTTTCGGGTGCTCATCGCTTTCAGACTGTTAAAACCAGAAATTCCAATCTTGGTAACAGGTGCTTCTGTACCACCGGCTACGGCATAATCTGCCTGACCATATCTGATGGCATCGTAAGCCAGTCCGATGTTATGAGACCCGGTTGCACAAGCTGAAACTGCACAAAAATTCGGACCCCTGAACCCATATTTGATGGATATCTGTCCCGATACGATATCGGGGATCAGCATGGGTATAAAAAACGGGGAAACTCCACGTGGTCCATGTTCATGAAATGAAATGGATTGTTCGTAGAAGGTTTCCATACCGCCTATACCAGTTCCTACCAATACAGCAACATGGTCCTTATTAATTTTTTCCAGATCGAGTTTACTATCTTCGAGCGCTTCACCGGAAGCAATAAGGCCATATTGTGCGACCTTATCTAATCTCCGGACTTCTTTGCGATCGAAATATTTACTGTGATCGTAATCTTCAATCTGAGCAGCAAACTTTGTGGCAAAGTCCGTGGTATCAAAACGATCTACCATTCGCACACCACTTTTACCTGAAACTAAACCGTTCCAGAAATCTGGTGCACTTTTTCCAATAGGGGTAAATGCTCCGATACCCGTAACAACTACTCTCCGAGTGCTCATAGAAGTTATTTTATAGAATTTAAATTAGGAAAGTTTCCCTGAAAGGTAAGTAACTGCGTCTCCCACAGTTGCGATGTTCTCTGCATCTTCGTCTGGAATGCTGAGATCGAATTCTTTTTCAAATTCCATGATCAATTCAACAGTATCCAGAGAGTCTGCGCCCAGATCGTTGGTGAAGTTCGCATCACCAGCTACTTCTGATTCGTCTACACCTAGTTTATCTACAATGATAGCTTTTACTTTTGATTCTACGTCTTGT
>CERJ01003258.1_pt1 | contig 36205 bp, 50 predicted proteins | sample 530781 | NCBI WGS metagenome assembly CERJ01 (sample SAMEA2620967, study PRJEB7988) | marine metagenome | biome: marine biome (ENVO:00000447); feature: deep chlorophyll maximum layer (ENVO:xxxxxxxx); material: "saline water (ENVO:00002010), including plankton (ENVO:xxxxxxxx)" | depth 30 m
ATGGACCAATATGGTAACGAGCAAGAACCAGAAGAAAAACCCCACGGGCGAATATCTTGGAAACTATTTATGGGCGCTGGCGGGGCAGTAGATTTAAGCGTATTACCAAAAAAGTACACTTAACGGTGGAGTATAACGGGCGCGGTAAACAGTAACTAATAATTGGATAGAAATATGAACTTAAGAAAAGAATTTGAAAAAGAAACAGGATTATCTGCATACAACTATGGTGGTGTGCCAAAGGGGGATTATGCAGAGTGGCTTGAACAACGCTTAGAAACCGCGTCCGCAGTTGATACTATTGTTAGTAGCGCGGAATGGATTAGTGTTTATGAGCAGTTACCAAGCAAATTAAATTGTTTTGGAAAGCCTGTAATTATATACAGACCAAGGGCTTCAATTAAAGTTTGTGGTGCTTACTACAATATGGAAGATGGACAATTTAGTTGGGAAACTGATGAAGGTATAGAGTTTAAAGGTGTTACACACTGGATGCATGTACCAAGACCGCCAAAAAGTTAATGGAGCGCTACTAACGGTGAAAGCTTAAACGGCGCTGAGATTAGGACTTTAAATTGAAATACAAACTAAAACATAAATCACGATAGTGATTTGCCGGACGCAACAGCGTCCGCTTTGAAGCTATTGTTATAAACACGGTGATTAAAATGGCTGATGAATTATTAGACAAAATAATGGAAGCAAAAAGGGATTGCGTAAGAAACCACGTAAAGCCTGAGTTTTTGAATATAGACAGAACAACGCTTAATGAGTTAAATAATATTGATGGAATATTGAGACCCGAAAAAGATTCACTTACTTGTTATGGAATGAAGATTTGTGTGATTGAGTGGGGAAATAAAAACACTATTGTGGTTTCTGGTTCTACGACTGAGTAGTGTTTATAACGGTGGAGGCTTAACCGCGCGCTGAGATTATTAACTAACCAAAGGATAGAATTATGAATGATAGTAAGAAACCTGCCAAGGACGCGACAGCGTCCGACGTTGAAGCCATTGTTATTGGCACTGGTGATATGAGAGATGATTTGATTAACATGGCTTGGGAGTTTGTAAAGCTTGGTGGATTTTACAGCCACGGAAAACTTACTGAGGAAAATGTAAAAGATAAAATGGCTGTAATGATTACCGAATTTTTAAATTACTACGATGCAAAGTGGTATGTAAAATTAGCCAGACGTTTTATATGAGAAGTGCCAATAACGGTGAAAGCATAACTGGCAGGCTTAAAAGGCTATGAATTTTGAAACAACAACTAAACTAAAATAAGAATCACGATAGTGATTCGGGGACAGCTTGCCTGTCCACCGTTGATGCTATTGTTAAACGCACGGAGGCGGGTATGTACCCAAGAGCTGTGAACCAATACGAAAGTAAAGCCGGACAACCATACCGACCAAGCAACGGTACTGAGGGGATGATATTTGTAGAGGCATTTTGTGATCAATGCTTTCACGACCGTTGCCAAGATTGTGAAATAGTTGCGATGACTATGGCTTATGATTTGACCGACGAAGAATACCCTAAAGAATGGGTTTACGATGAAGAAGGCTGGCCTATTTGCACCAAGTGGCAGAAATGGGACGGTGGAGCTGGAGAGGAACCAACAGAACCGGAACCTGATGATCCGAACCAACTAATGTTCCCTTTTATGATTGATGAGATTATACAAACCCCTGCACAGTTGGAGCCGGAGTGCGTTTAACGTGGGACGCATAACGGGTCAGGCTTTTGAGCTATGAATTTTAATACAACTGAAATACTAATATTAACCAACGATTGTGTTACCGGAACAGTGTGCCTGTCCCGTTGATGCGATTGTTATATTTACGCTTTAATTATGGAAAAAGTAATTACTACCGAACGACTACCAGTGAAATTATGGCTTCAAGATATTGAAGAGGGGGCTTTAGAACAGGCTAAGGACTTAGCGAATTTACCCTTTGCTTTTCGACACATTGCGATAATGCCCGATTCACATCAAGGGTATGGAATGCCAATAGGAGGTGTTTTAGCTGCTGAACGTGCGATAATTCCTAATGCAGTTGGTGTTGATATAGGTTGTGGTATGTGCTCTTTGCGAACCAATCTGGAAGAAGTTGACACCGATAACCTTAAAAAGATAATGTGTGTTGTAAGGGAAACGGTGCCCGTTGGTTTTAATCATCAATCAGAAAAGCAGGATGCAAAATGGATGCCCAAATCCGATAAATCGCTTCCTATCGTAGAACAGGAATATGAAAAAGCTATGTACCAAGTTGGCACTTTGGGCGGTGGGAACCATTTCATTGAAATACAGAAAGGCTCTGATGGGTTTATTTGGATTATGATTCATTCTGGATCAAGAAATATTGGCTATACCGTAGCGAAACATTACAACGAAAAAGCAAAAGAAATAAATGAATTGTGGTTTAGTACGGTACCAAAAGACCTTTCATTCTTTCCTGTTGGTACGGAAGAGTTCACAAATTACCTGAATGAGATGAACTACTGCATCGAGTTTGCATTGAGCAACCGAAAGTTGATGATGGAACGGGTCAAAAATGCGTTCAGCAATGTGATACCAAATGTAGAATTTTCTGATTTCATCAATAAGCCGCACAATTTTGCTTCGTGGGAAAATCACTTTGGGCAAAACGTAATCATCCACCGAAAAGGAGCAACCAGGGCACGTGAAGGAGAATTGGGCATGATACCAGGTTCGCAAGGCACAAGCTCTTATATCGTGAAAGGAAAGGGTAATGCAGAATCATTTGAATCCTGTTCGCATGGTTCCGGTAGGGTAATGAGCCGAACAAAAGCAAGAAATACGCTAAGTGTTGAAGAGGAAACGAGACGACTTGATGAAATGGGAGTTATTCACGCAATCAGGTCTGAAAATGATTTGGATGAAGCCCCAAGCTCTTATAAAGACATCAAGGAAGTAATGGGCTATCAAACTGATTTGGTTGACATAGAGATCGAGCTAAAGCCCCTTGCTGTGATAAAAGGTTAAAGTAAATATAACGGTGAAAGTATAACGGGCGCGGTAAACAGTAACTTTTAAAGGATTAGATATGCAAAAAATAATAGATAAATATATAGACCGTATTAAAACAGATTATCCAGAAGATGATAAAATTCAAATTGATTTAGAGCAATTTTTAATAGAAGCACTTCAACAACGGGCAGAAACCGCGTCCGCAGTTGATACTATTGTTATAAAAAACGGAGCGAACGATGTTAGATGAAGTAAGCCAATTTTTTGAGGATGTCAAAAACGGCAAAATATATGATGAAGTAAGTGGAGAATATTACGACTTAACCAGAATGGGACAGAGAGAAGTTGTTTACCTGTTTAAAGAATGGAAGGAAAAGAGAGCGGAGTGTTTATAACATAACCTTACACCGATCCGGATAAGAACATTAATTAAAACCAACCCATTATGAATAAGCGAAAAGCAGTTGAATTAGTTAGAAAGGAGATAAGGAGAAGGAACTACGCATCCCGAACCGAAAAAAGCTACATCCACTGGATCACCGACTTCTTTGGGTATCATTCTGAGAACAGCGTGGATGATATTGGCAAGGATGAGGTGGTGGAGTACCTGAATTACCTGTCAGAAGAAAGATCCGTTTCGGGTTCAACTCATAATCAGGCGTTGTGTGCGGTGAAGTTTCTGTTTGATTGTCTGGATAAGGATATGAAGGGTTTAAATGGGTTAAAGCAAGCAAAGGAATCCAAACATCTGCCAACCGTGCTATCTCCAAAAGAAGTACGAGCGATACTATCTCGAATGAGTGGCCGACCGAAACTCATTGCGTTCATTCAGTACGGTGCCGGAATGCGTATATCTGAGGTGGTTCGACTCAGGATCAATGACATCGACTTTGAGAACGGACAGATCTATGTGCGGAATGCGAAGGGGTTGAAGGATCGCACGACCTTGCTGCCGGATATGCTGAAAAAGGCACTCACAAACCAAGTAATACGAGCTACCAAGCGCAACCAAAAGGATAAGGTGCGTGGATATGGTGAAGCACCTCTACCAAAAGCATTGGCTAAGAAATACCCGAATGCCTCGAAAGAAACCGGATGGCAGTATCTATTCCCGTCTTCAAAGATCAGTAAAGGGAAACGATATCACATTTCACCCAGTACGGTGCAAAAGGCTTTGAAGAGAGCCGTTCGGGTCTCTGGCATCCACAAGAAAGTAAGCACACACACCCTTCGCCATTCTTTTGCCACCCAAGCACTAAAAAGCGGGGTTGATATTCGTACCGTGCAAGAACTACTCGGGCATAAGAACATCCGTACCACTGAGAGGTACACACACGTAATTGTCAAGGAACGGATTGAAAGCCCGGTTGAAAGTTTGTTGAGGGAAATAGCATGAGTGATAAACCCAAGCCTAAACCAGAAACCTGCTGCGGTGCCTATTGTAGCGAGGCCGGGTGTAGCCCGTTCCCAAAGAAAGACTAAAACTGCCTTTAGTAAGCAATTGACCGAGAAAATAAACATATTATGCCATGAGCCAATCTGATTCTTTTATGACCATAGGGAAATCGTTTGCAGAGCTTGAGCGAGCTGCAAGGGAAATAGCCGAAGAGCGAGGTGTGGCTAGGGAAGGACTTAACATAATTCAATGTATCAAGAGGGAGGCGGATAAGCTTGAGATACTGGAGGCTTCCAGGCAGGAGTACAAGAGAAGTGGCCACCGACTACCAAAAGATCTAAAACGACGACTATCGGAAAGGTACTTCTTTTCGGAGAAGGATATAGAACGGCTGGTTTATAGTAACACAAAGGATATTGAATGAATGTTTGCAGCATATTTGGGCACAGACTTAAGTGGGTAAAGAACTATGTAGCCAGAGACCGGGATGCCATCATCGGTGTATTTGAGTGCAAGCGGTGTGGGGATTCGGTGGAGAAGAAAGTGAATGACGCAAATATCAACGAAGACCACCTGAGAAGGTTGGATGAGATAGTAGAAAAGGAAGATAATGGCTAAAACTCACATTGTTATAAAAGACGAAAATGGAAGCATTATCGAAGAGTATTTGAGAGACAAACCTCTTTATTTAGATCCATTGAAATTAGACGAAGGTCTTTTTCAGTTAATATCAGTAACGTGGGATCTCTGCATATTCAAAAAAATACCCTCTATTGATAAAGCGCTGCTATTATATCCAAATATGAGTCGACAAGAATTAATCGCTCTCCCGAAAGATTAATCATTCTATTCCTCCGCTTATCCCCCAAAAAATAGGATGAAAGCCTATCTGTTCGCTGTTAGCTTGGTTACACCATGGCTAATAGTATACCACATCCTCCAAATAATCTTATAGATCGCTTTGATATAGACTTCATGCCCAGTGAAGAACTTCACGAGTGGGTGGGTAATATGTTTATCAAGCCCAAGTCGAAGCTTTTTAATGAAGATCATTCACATCTAATATCTGGCTCTATTGGATTTATATGGACTACGTGCAATAATGTAACAAAAGGCAAGCGTGTACTTGGTATGGCTGAGATATTCAATGCCCGTTCGAATAAGTGGGTAAAAGGCAGGCAGGAACAACAGCTTCGGGATTGGTTTGGGGGAATACCGGATTTCATAATCACGATCGATGCTCACTTTTGGAGATCAGCCTCCAACCCGGAACGTTTTGCACTAATCGAACATGAACTCTATCACTGCGGGCAAGCTCATGACGAATTTGGAGCACCACGCTTTAGTAGTGAAACCGGAAAGCCACTTTTTGCCATTCGAGCCCATGATGTGGAGGAGTTTATTGGTGTTGTACAACGATATGGAGCAGAGGCCACGGGTATTAAAGAAATAGTAGATGCGGCAAACAAAGGTCCCTCCATTGCCCCTGCAAAGATAGAGGGCCTGTGCGGGACCTGTCAGAAGAAGGTGGCGTGATGAATTTGAATCAGTTTGAATAAAGAGAAATAATGGCCTCACTATCAGACAAACATAAGACGTTTATAATTGTACGTTTAGCGTGCTACGAGACGCCGACAGAGGTTCAAACATCCTTTAGAGAAGAATATGGCACAGAGATAAGTCTTTCTCAGATTGCTTATTACAACGCGAAAGGGTCACAAGCAGACAAACTGGCCGGTAAATGGATAGATCTTTTTAACGAGGCAAGGCACCGTTTTAATACTGAGATATCAGACATACCGATAGCAAGCCAGGCATTCAGGCTAAAGAAGCTTCAGAAGAACCTTGAGCGAATGGAGCAAATGCGAAACTACAAGGGAGCCAACGAAACGATTGAGCAGGCTGCCAAGGAAGTAGGTGGGGCGTTTACGAACGAGAAGAAACTTGATCACAGTGGATCCATTGGCGGAGTATTAGTATCCCCGCAACAGCAAGATCCTGAACAGTGGGCACAGGATGTTGTTACCTACCAGCAGAAAGTAAAAGAGCTAACTGAGGCTGAGGGCAATGGGGGCTAAGAAATTGGAACATAACATTGTTTGGCAGCCACACCCCGGGAGTCAGAGCCAGTTTATGTCTTGCCCGATCTTCGAGTGCCTGTATGAAGGAACGAGGGGACCAGGAAAAACAGACGCGCTTCTTATGGACTTTCTTCAGCATGTTGGGCGTGGTTTTGGTGCTGAATGGCGTGGTATACTATTTCGAAGGGAGTACAAAGAGCTTGCTGATGTTATAAAGAAATCAAAGAAATGGTACTGGCAGATATTCCCGAATGCCAAGTTTTTGGAAAGTCCTTCTGAGTTGAAGTGGCGGTTTCCTGATGGCGAGGAGTTATTGTTTCGGTATGCCAAGAAAGAAGAGGATTACTGGGACTATCACGGTCATGAATATCCGTGGATTGGTTTTGAAGAGCTCACCACGTGGGAAGATGATAACTTCTATGAGTCGATGAAGTCTGTATGCCGTTCCTCCCATCCGGGAATGCCCAGGAAGTTCAGGTCCACAGCAAATCCATGGGGTAAAGGGCATCATTGGGTAAAGAAGAAGTTTATTGATGTAGGTCCGGCCGGAACGATTGCAACGGATGAGCAAGGCAGGAAGCGGGTGCGTATTCGTGGTACTATCTGGGAGAACAGGCACTTGCTTGACAATGACCCGGAGTATCTGAAAAACATATTTGGTCAAAAAGACGAAAATAAACGCCTTGCGTGGGCTCATGGTCGTTGGGATATAGTAGGTGTTGGTGGGTTCTTTTCAAGTTTTTGGGACAGAGACCGGCAGGTTATACCCTACAGTAAGACTCCGGACGGGTGGAAATTGTACGCTTCTTTTGACTGGGGAAGCAGTAAACCTGCCTCACTTGGTATTTGGGCTGTTACAGATGGCACGCAGATCGATGGGTATGGTAAGTTTTTTCCGCGTGGTAGCGTAGTTCGAGTTGATGAGCTTTATACCGTTAAGAAGGATAAGAATGGGGACGTTGAGCCCAATACCGGATTGAAATATACCGCTGAGAGAGTCGGTAAGGAAATTGCTAAAGCATATAAGCGTGTAGAAGAACGTCACCGGCTTATTAGTAGTGGTGTAGCTGATCCATCCATTTGGGCAGAAGACGGAGGGGAAAGTATTTATGATAAGATCTACAGAGGGGCTAAAGAAGAAGGAGTTATACTGCAATGGGACAGGGCAGATAACACACGAACGACCGGCTGGGATACAATGAAGGGGTTCATGGAGGAAAGTCTTGAAGACCGGGCCGAGAAGCCGGGCATGTGGATCATGGATAACTGCCGCCAATTTATACGAACTGTTCCGGTGTTACAGGTAAGCGACCGAGACCCCGATGATTTAGACACCGATGCGGAAGATCACATTGCGGATGAAGCGCGGTATTTCTGTATGAGTGCGAAGACATCGAAGAAAGTAACCAAGAAAAAACTACAAGGATTTTAATTAACTGAGGCAGAACAATGAGCAAGGCCGTAGCTGAAACAACTGAAAAGTATAACGAACACCTTTCCCAGTGGACCCGTAGCAGGGACGCCATAAAAGGGCAGGATCGTATTCATGACAAAGGAGAAGAGTATCTTCCCAAACCTGCTGGCTGGACCAATGGCATGTACACAAAATACAAGAAAGCAGCTCTGTTCTATAATGCTACCGGAAGGACTTACAGTGCGTTCAAAGGCCTGATATTCCGAAAAGAGCCGGATATAAATGGGAAGAATATCGAAGAGTTTCTGGAAGACTGCACACTGTCAGGTACATCCCTTGAAGAATATAGTGAAAAGGTGGTATGTGAAGAGCTTAAGACTTCACGATTTGGTGTATTGGTAGACCATCCGGATCAAACAGGGTTTGAGCTATCGCAAGCGGAAGCGGAGGCTATGGGGAACCGGTCGTATCTGGTTTCATACGAGGCAGAAAATATACTTGAAGCAAAGACTGGGCGTGTTGGTAATAAAACGGTGCTTGTTCGCGTGCGTCTCAAAGAGATGTACGAAGTCTCCGGAGATGATGAGTTTGAGACAAAAGAAGCCGAACAAATACGGGTGCTTGATTTGTCTATACCGGAAGGTGTTGAAGATGAGAAAGAATATTCTGGGCCCCTTGTTTACAGGCAACGAATATTCCGAAAAGAAAAGGATGAAAAGACCGGGTGGGCAGAGGTTGAAAAACTTCGAACGTACCCGCTTATGGACGGGAAGTACATTGAAGAGATTCCGTTCTATATGGTTGGTGGGTATGACTACCGGACACCTCACTTGATCGATCTTGTAAATGCTAACCTGTCACATTATGTGGGGTATGCTGATCACCGGCATGGAGTGTTTACTGCAAACCGGGCTCAATTCTATGCCACTGGGGTGAAAGACGAAGAGTTGCCTGAAGAAATGGTTTTAGGGGGTCAGGAGTTTTGGAATTTCCCAAATCCAGAGGCTGAAGTAGGTGTGGCTGAAGCAAGCGGAAACGGTCTTATTCCATCTGAAAAGCTACTGGATAAGCTCGAGGCGTTTATGGCAAACCTTGGAGCGCGAATGTTAATGCCTGAAGGAAACGAAAGTGACAAGACCGCCACGGAGTACGTGATTAAAAAGCAGGGCGAAAACAGTAGCCTTGCGGATGTATCAAAGCTCGTAAGCCAGTGTCTGACCAAAGCCATGAAGTTTGCTGCGCGGTGGATGGGTATTGCTGAAGATGATATTGAGATCAAGCTAAACACCGACTTCATTCCTTTTCAGGCTACACCGGATGATCTATTGAAGATGATTCAGTCTGTGCAAAGTGGTGGATACCTGGTAGATGATCTGCTATGGTGGGCGCGCCAGAATGAGATCGTTGATCCGTCTATTCCCGATGAAGACCGTAAAGCAAAATTAGAAACCGACAGACCACCGGAGATGTAATGGATATGAAAAATAAGTACTGGAACCTTCTTCTTATCATCTGTTTGTGTTCAAGCTTTTTCATACTTGGCCGACAAACAGGCGAAAAAAATGCCAATGAAACACTTGATACAGCTATTCATGCTTTTGAATTGTACCAGCACTCGCAATCAAATACTCTTAAATGCATTGAAATACTAAACTCGAGATAACATGATTAAAGAAATGCCAGATGTACACTGTGGAAAGACCAAATTACAGTTGGTCCACTATGTGAATGATTACGGATATACCCTTAAGCAACCGGCCCGGTGGAACGACATTGATAAGATCTGGGAGGATACCCGAGGCAAGCAGGTATTGAACGTGGTTGATTTCGAGCCCATGGTGGATGATTTCGAGAAGCCAGAGAAGATGGTGGGGGAATGAAGAAAGTATACCAAACCATAGTCGACTCAGAAGACGGCAACTGCGCACAGGCTGCTATTGCTTCGCTGTTTGGCAAAGAACTGGAAGAGGTTCCTAACTTTGTAGAGTACCGAGAACGATACACCGAGAAGCTCTTGGATTACTTTGAGGTTCAGGGCTATCCCAACGCTACGGTTGTGGGTGTGAAACGGCACGAGCCTGATCTTATCAACAAGGCTATTGCGCTGGACAGTGGGGTTGGGGGCTTCTTCTATGCCTCAATCCACAGCATGACCTATGAAGGCGGCACTCATGCTGTGGTGGTAGATTCTAAACTAAACGTGGTTCACGATCCTAACCCCAATCAGAGAGCGCTTGGGCTTGGCAGAATGCAGGTTGTAAGTATGGTATTCCCGAACGGTATTGTGATTGGTAAGCATGGTAGCGTGATGAAAATGGAGGAGGTGCTGGATGATATTTAAACGATCCTATAAAATACCCATTTACGGTGGACGGTTGTTTGTTCTCTTTTGCGATAACCTTGAAGAAGCAGAAAAGCACACCTCTTTAGAGTTTGATACCCAAGGAAGAGATCTCTCCATGTTTGACGGCGGTTGTTTCCAGAATGGATTAGAACACTATGTGATCTTTGAACATGAAACAGAGCCCGGAATTATTGCTCATGAGTGCAAGCACTTTGTTAATCATGTCTTTCATGATTGTGGGGTTTTTCTTGATACTCACAATGATGAGGCAGAATGTTATTTATTGGGATGGGCGGTGAATCGAGTTTATAAGACCTTGGATAAGCTTAAGAAGGAGAAGCATGGCTAAAATGCTGATAAATACATACAAAATCAGTATATTAAACCATATAAAAAACAAGCCGAAAGGGTGCGCAAACACCGTTCCGGCTCTAACCAAACAACCTAAGATGGAGGCTGTAATGGCTAATTTAAAAGTACGCATTTCTACTACACAAGAACAAGAAATTTGGAAGCCTGTAAAAGGCTTTGAATATTTTTATGAAATATCCAATTACGGAAGAGTTCGTAGTTACAGGGTGAATAATTTACCACTGAAAAGGGCTAAAAAGCCAAAAATACTAAAAGGTAGTGTTGGGCCGCATTATCGGGGTGTTGCTTTTGGTAGGGGTAACTACTTTACAGTACACACCCTTGTAGCAAAACACTTCATTCCTAACCCAGATAATAAACCCGAGGTCAACCATAAAGACGGGAATAAGCTTAATAATTTCTACAAGAACCTGGAGTGGGCTACTCATCAAGAAAATATGCTACATGCCTCGCAAACGGGATTAACGCCCAATAAGGGTGAGCAGAACTCATTTGCAGAGTTATCAAAACAGCAAGTAATACAAATACGAGACATTTTTGATAATAGTGATATCATGATAAAAACACTTGCTGAAAGGTTCAATGTACACAGAAGAACAATAAGCAGAATCGTTAAAAGGGAAACTTGGAGGCATATTTAATGGCAAGGCAAGACCCGCGAAGAGATCCAAGCCCAGATTCGGTAAACGAAGTTCTACTCGACCGAATGATAAGACATCTTTTATATTTAGTCGGCCTCCAAACAAGTGAGGCAAACTGGGCCGGGGAGCAGTTTGATAAGCAGTACTTTCCGCGAGTAAAGGATGAAGTGTATAAGGCTATTGGTAGATTGAAAGAAGCTTCTACCGGTGCGGGTGTATTATCTGTTCAGCAGCAAAGCATGTTGAGCCAGTTATCGCAGGAAGTAACGGCTATTGGCGCTTCTTTTATGGTAGGGTTTCAGGAGAAGTTCTTCTCCAGGTTAAAGAGAATAGCGATGAATGAGCTCGACTTTGAACACCGCTTGGTGCAGCAGACTATTCCGATCGAGTATAACTTTAAGATCCCGTCTGAAAGTCAGCTTGAAAGCTATTTGAAAACCCAACCTATGGACGGTAAGCCGCTTAAAGAGTGGTTTGATGATATTGATACCGCTACTTCTGCCCGGATAAACAAGGAAATACGGATTGGGCTCATCAATGGAGAGTCTAACGACGCCATAGCACGCAGGATTCGGGGCACACGGGCGCAGAACTATAAAGATGGCATACTTAATACCACAAGGCGACACGCGCTGTCTATCGCTCGATCTGCCACTATATTTGCCAACGATCAGGCCAGCCAAGCCTTTTACCGGCAGAATGAGGAGTTGTATAAGGGGGAAATGTGGATTCTGACGCTGGACACGAGAACATGTCCTACCTGCATGGCAGCAGAAGCCGATTCGCCCTATGATCTTGGGAAAGGTCCACAAGCTCCGGTTCATCCAAATTGCCGGTGTCTGAAAGTAGCGATTGTGAAGTCATGGAGAGAATTGGGAATTGATCTGGATGAAGCCCCGGCAAGTACACGGGCCAGTATGGATGGACAAGTCCCGGAATCGATGACCTACAACCAGTGGTTGCGTAAACAGGCCAATGCAGGAAGGCGAGAGGTAGTCGAAGATGCGCTGGGTAAAACCAAAGCCAAGATATTCATAGATGGTGAACTATCGGTCACGGCTTTCACGAACAGAAGAGGGAATGTTCTTACCATCGAGCAGCTGCGCAGGAAAGAAGCCGATGTGTTTGAGGCGTTGGGGTTATAACCGCATATACATCCCTAATATCATAGGATGAAAACCCTTTAAGTCTTAGGTAAGTTAGGTGTAACAATTACACAATTAAATAGACTGTAATGCCTAACAAAGAACAAGATATACCACAGGTTATTGAGAACTTTCAGTATCCGGTTGCGTGGCAGGAGAAACTAACGAAGATCGCCAAAGAAAAGGGTGCTTCCCGTGCCCAAATTATCCGGGATGCTATTCATGAGAAGTATATCAAGGGGGAAAAGAATGAGTAATCTATCCCTCTCAAATAACCCGGTATTAAACCGAAAGAAGCGCTACTGGTTATTAGAGCGTCGGTTACGCAAGCTATCAAACTACCGGAGAGCTCATATTGAATATGAAGACGGTATGGCTGCAAGGATGTATATCAACACTGATCCAAGGGTTACTAAGGCCTCAGAACTCCGAGGACGCATCAAACAAGAACAACGAGAAATACAAAAGTGGCTTTATGACCACGGGTATAATTTAGCATGAAGTGGTTCAAGGAAATTACAATTGGTAAAGGGAAGGACAAAATAGTTCAGACCATATCTATACAAAATTCAGCTCCTCTACCTCTTCCTGAACTTATAAAACCATGCTTTATTTGTAGGAATAAGCCCGAATTGTTAGTTCGGAAATTCGCAAAAACCATCAAAGACAGCACTATTGTTCCCCATTACATGTACCAGTGCAGTCATTGTGAAGAAAGGTATTGGGATGATAGAGAGGCAGGTGTTTGCTATCAAACATTTGAGTGGCACACGGAAGAAGAAGCGAGGGAGGAGTGGAACGGGATTGTTGACAGTGAAAACTCTTGGTACATCCCTGAATACCGTAATAATTTCCAATTAAAGATCATTTAATGAGCATATTCGATAAAGATTTCTTCCCTACCCCTCCCGATGTAATAACTCAAATGCTGACCGGTGTGGATATATCCGGTAAGTCAGTACTCGAGCCCAGTGCCGGAAAGGGAAACATCGTGGATGAGCTCAACCGACTTGGAGCCGATCAGGTCCTGACCTTCGAGAAGAACGAAGACCTCGCAACCATTGTGATGGATAAGAGTAAGTACCTGGGCCGGGATTTTATGGAGGCAACCAAAGAGCAGCTTTCGCACATTGATTTTATCATTATGAACCCGCCTTTCTCCCGGGATGAGCAGCACATACTACACGCTTGGGACGTAGCACCGGAAGGATGCCAAATAATAGCCCTGTGCAACTCTGAAACGGTAAACAATCAATATACCACGTACAGAAAACGGCTCGGGACTGTGATCAAGGATTATGGGGATGCCTCTCAGAATCTTGGGGACTGCTTTTCTAAATCTGAAAGAAAGACCGGTGTTGAAGTCACGCTAGTGAAGCTGTTCAAGCCTATTGTCTCTGATGATTTTGATTATGAAGGCTTTTTTATGGAAGAAGAGCCCCGAGAAATACAAGCGGAAGGATTGATGCCATACAATGAAATACGATCTATTGTAGAACGATACATTGGTGCTGTGAAATGTTTCGATGAGTTTAAGGAGGTGTCTGATCGAATGGATCAGCTTGTGAATCCTGTTGGCCTTACCGATGGATTCTCTTACAAAGTAGGGTACAACAATGAAGTGACCACTAAGCTTGATTTTTCCAAGGAGCTGCAAAAAACGTGTTGGAAGCACATCTTCAGTAAAATGAACATGGGTAAGTATGTTACCTCCGGAGTGATGGAAGACATTAACAAGTTCGTGGAAACGCAATCCAAGTATCCATTCACGATGAAGAACATCTACCGGATGCTGGATGTGATCATCCAGACCCGAGGCCAGACCATGGACCGGGCACTGGAAGAGGCGTTCGATAAGATCACCATGCACTATCATGATAACAGGTACCATCTTGAAGGGTGGAAAACCAATTCCCACTACCTGATCAATGAGAAGTTTATACTTCCGAACGTGGTAGAGCCTGGATTCCGTGGAGAAATGAAATTTAAGATCAGTTCTTGGGGAAATGCCGAGAAGCTTATGGACCTAACCAAGGCTCTTAGCTACATCACCGGTCAGCACAAAGAAACGGTTCCTATAAACCAGTCCCGGGCCCAAAATGGAAACCTTGTTGAGTATGACAGGAACCAGAAGGATGCTTATGAAGATCTCGACTTTCACACCAAATACGACTGGGGATTCTTTGAAGTCCGTGGCTACAAGAAAGGAACTCTTCACTGCTGGTTCAAAGATGAAAAAGTATGGGAAATGTTTAACCGCCGCGTAGCAGAGATCAAAGGGTTTCCGCTGCCGGAGAAGATTTAATAAAAACTATGAGAATGAAATACGAATTACCTGAAGAAATTAAAGCTGGATCAAGTCTAAAAGAGAAATGCGAATATTCTTTACTGCCTAATGAGAAATCAGCACTTTCAGACAGTGCTAAGAAAAACTTTACGGAATTAGTTCGTGGTTTAGATTCACAATTAAAACCAGTAACACCGTTTGATGATAGCAAATCAAACTATGATGAGGGTTATGACAGGATCTTTAAAAACAAAATTGATATGGATAAAATAAAAAAGCAACAAATTATGTCCTGTCAAGAAGAACCCGAGGTATGGAGCAGGGTTGATCCGGTAGATACTAACACCGAAAAAATATACAAAGAACTCGAACGCTTTCAGCAAGAAGACATCCTTCACAATGGAAGAAGAATAAGCTTTGTGAGTATGGATAACATCAAGGCCATTTTTGAAGAGCTTGGGTATAAAAAATTGGCTGAATTTTAGTGGAAATAATTCCCTTTCTTTACTTGTTTTGTTTGTAAATAACAAACAATATCAATATATTAAAGCAGTGCAATTAAGCACCCTAACAAATCCGCTGGCAACGGGATACAAAAAGCCAAACAGTTATGAAAAACAAAGAAGAACTAATCAACTCTCTAAAGCAACTTTCACAAACCCAGCCTCAGGGTTTTACAGTTGACCTCAACATGAACCACATAAGCAAGGGTTTTGCCGTTGCTGTAATCGACACTCAGGATTCTTTTGGTGAAGAAGGGCTCGAAAACGTAGCCGAATTTGCCATCGAAAACGACCTGAGTATTGGCGGGTGGTTCTCAGAGGACAATCAAAAATTCTACTGGGATGCTGTGAAGGTTATCAATAACAAAAAAGAAGCCATTGGCTTTGGAAAGTTGAACCAACAGTTCGCCATCTTCGATTTAGAAGAACAGGAACTGATCATTATTTAACATCAACGGGAGGGGCAACCCTCCCAAATTTTTACCATTATGAGCACACTAAAAAACATCCATTATCTAAACCTATCCGAACAGGATAAAAAGAACCTGGATAAATCTGCCGGAATGTATGCAGCTAACGCCAACATCACTTTTAAGGTATTGAAGGTCGATGATGATGAATTGGTTATTGAAGTACGACAAGGCAAAAACGCCAGTGATAAATACCAGAACACATCTGGTCTTGTGGACCGTGGGAAAAAACTATTCAGTCACTTTTACCCCGATCATGATATTCATATTCGCCCTAAACCTTATCAGCGACCGCCGGCAGATAATGTAACCCCGGAGTGGATACAGAAGCGCATGAATGACCGGAAAATTAGCCTCAAGCAAATAGAAGGGACTACCAGTATAGATAAAACCAACCTTTCTGCATGGATTAATGGGAAACGACCCATGAGCCAACCGGTGAAGGCTATGTTTTATTTCATGCTTAAATCAAATAAATAAGGAGAAACATGGAACGATCGAATAATGAACTATTGCAAAGTATACGAACAATGGCTTGGGAGCGTGCAAAGGGAGAGTTAGGATCTATTCCCGCAGCAAGCTACACTGGGAGTGAGGTGCCTCCGGGACGAGAAACCAAAATGCAGAAGTTTATGAAGCTAAGGGATGAGTTTATTGATAAGGTAGAGTCTGAGGGATTGATAGAAGGGGTATAGCCTTTTATTTATCCCCAATTCTTTAGGATGAATGTAAATGGGCTCTTGATTAGTATAACTGCGTACACAATGCGGAACGCACTATTTAATCTAATCCTATTTCATGAGCTTAAAAGCGATTTACAAGACCAAAGAGGAAATTCCAGAAGGTCTGGCTGAACATTACACCGAGCAAGCTGATGGCTCGTATAAGATAAAGCTGGAAGGCGGGGTTAAAACTCAGGCCGATATTGACCGGGTGAAAGCTTCCCTTGAGAAAGAACGTGATACCAATGAAGAGTTAACAAGAAAGCTCTCCAAGTACCCTGACAACTTTGACGCTGATAAATGGGATAAGCTGAAAGATATTGACCCTGATAATCCTCCCAGTGGAGGAAAGATCGATCCCAAGGATGAGGCGGCTTTTAATAAGGCTGTATCTGAAGAGGTTAGGGAGAAAGAGCGGGAGATCAAGGAACGGCTTGATAAGGAATATGAGACTAAAGAAGAGCAGCTAAAGGAAAAAGAAAGCACTCTTCTTGAACGATTTAAAAAGGACTGGATCAAGCAGAAGATGGCGGAGAAGTACGGATTTAGTGATCCTAAACGCCTCCGGTGGTTGATGCTTGATATTGAAACCGGTGAGCTTCCTGATCTGAAGCGTGCGATGGACTCTATCGAAGTAACCGACGACAACGGAGATATCCGCATTGTTGGTGGTGACTTGAAAGATCCTGATGGAGCACTGGAGGTACTCGAACGAGTGGCATCCAAAGATGTAGTGAAAGACTACAAGCCTGCTGCTGACAATTCGGGCGGTGGAGCTTCTAACAATGGAGCAGCAAGTAAGGCTGAATCCAACAAATTGAAGAAAGAAGACGGCACGCTGAATATTACGGCGGCCGGGAAACTATACAGGGAAAACCCTGATAAAGCTAAGTCACTGATGCGGCAAGCTGGGTTTAATCCTGATAAATATTTTAATAATTAATGAATCTCTCTTGATTATTCCATAAGGGCTTGATTGGCCTTATGGTTTTTATACTGCGAGGAGGTGCTGTGTTCCAAGCGGGGCCCATAACCCTGCCGACGTCGGTTCGATTCCGGCCCTCGCCACAAAGCTATTACGCAGTGTGATACGGTAATAGCACTTATTTACATACTGACCTACCTAAAGGCCTAATGGCCTGTATTGTGCAGCGTGAAGCGGCAATGGATTGGTAGTCGCACAGCTTCTGACGTGCAGCGTGACGCGACAGATGAAGCGATTAAACAAACCATAAATAAAACACAATAGAGGCTACAAGATGGCTAAGACATTAGTATCTGACGTTATTGTACCTGAGATTTGGGTACCCTATTTCCGCGAAATGAGCACGAAGCTAAATCGGCTCTTTCAAAGCGGTATCATTTTCAACGACCCCGAAGTTCGAGACGAAGTTCAGGGCGGTGGATCAATTATTAACATGCCTTTCTGGCAAGCTCTTGGTGGATCACTACAGCAATTATCTGACACCGGCTCACTTACTGTTCGTAAAGTGTCTGGCGCTCAGGATAAAGCGATCAAGCACCTTGTTGGTGATGCCAGAAGCTGGAATGACTTGGCAAAACACCTTTCAGGTGATGATCCAGGAGAAGCCGTTGCACAAGCATGGGCTAAGTGGTGGAGCGAAAGAATGCAGGAAGACATCCTGATTCCTACTCTTACCGGTGTGTTTGCAACTGCATTGTCTTCAACACACGTAAATGACATTTCCAGCGAGGATTATGTCAATAATGGTAGTGCTGCTAACCTGGTAAGCTCCGATGCTATCATCGATACCATTGGTAAGCTGGGCGACCACTGGAATAAAGTGAGGGCGCTTGCGGTACACTCAACAGTGTTCCGTCAAATGCAGAAAGATGATCTCATCACTTTTGAGCCTATCAGCGAGCAGGACATTGAGATCCCCCGATTCCTTGGACGTGAGGTTATTGTGGATGACGGGCTTCCCACGGAAGCCGGTAGTACATCCGGTACCAAGTACACTTCATACCTCTTTGGTAATGGCGCTTTCGGGTTTGGTGAGAAATCACTGGATGAGAATGAAGCGTTTGAAAGTGACCGCGATATCCTTGCAAGTGATACGGTTCTTGTAACCCGTCGTCACTTCGTAGTTCACCCCCGAGGCGTTGCCTTTACCGGGTCTATTGCAGGCAAGAGCCCAACTGTGGCTGAGCTGAAGGACGGAAGCAACTACACGAAGAAGTACGAGGATAAAAATATCCTGATTACCAAGTTAGTCACTAACGGGTAATGCAACAGATTGACGATATCGTAACCCTGACATCTGCCCGAGGTGGATGGCAGGGTGTGATATCCGATATCGTTTCGCTTGGTAACCCCGAGCTGTATCGCGTTGAAAACCTGACCTATGGAGATGTGATTAACGGGTCCTGTATAGTAGCTGGCAGTGATATTGCCTCTTCAAATACGGATTACCCGGAATGGGAAGTAGGCCAAAGTGTCAACCTGTACAACCTTCGGGGGACCATTCAAGCGATAGACGGACGCATGATTACCGTGCAAATAATTGACATACGATCAGAAGACATCACTTTTACGAGAACACATATTGTTCCACGATGGCGACTACTGATCGAAAATAACTGATTTATAAAAGGAGATTTAACATGAGTAATGTAACCCTAACATCCTATCCAGGTCAGAACGCAGTAGGCGTTGTTGACTTCAATGGTGTAGCAGAGGCGGCATCTACCATCACTATAGGTGGTAAGGTATATACCGAAGCTGATACGGCTGACGCTGAAAATGGTGTATTTACCAACGGCGCGAGTACCGCTGACAGTGCTACAAGCTTTGCGGCCGCTGTTAACGGTGATGTTCGTAAGGATGCCCCCAAAGTAACGGCCGTTCTATCCGATGAAGGATCAAGTGTGATTCTTGTGGCTGATGAGTCAGGTTCTGATGGAAACCTTTCCGTAGAAACCGACAGTGCCGCCAATGTAACCGTTGAGAACATGCACGACGGTAAAGACGAAGGACGCAAGAAAATCGTCGTTGGCAACTATACGGTGACAGCTCAAGATGTACTGGCTGATGAGATCAATATCGGACTACCGTTTGCAGCAAGTGGGTTTGTGGTAAATCTAAGGACCTCAACAGGACTCACAGATGCCGCTACGTTTTTGGCTACAGCCGAAACCGGGCCTAATCGCCTGTTATTGAACTTTGGCGGGGCGACCGATCCAGTAGCCGGTGACATTGTTCACTACGTGGCATTCGAATAATCACCATTAAAGAACCTCTATTATGGGACTTACAGGATTTAACAGACAACGAAAACGAGCATTATCCGAAGAGTTTGGAATCAATGAGCGAGTAGCTGACAAGCTGCTTGCTTATGGATACGCCACTCTGGAAGCCGTGAAAAAAGCCAAGTCGATTGATCTTCACTTTTTGAGTGAAGATGAGATTAAGGCTCTAAAAGGCAAGAAAGCGGCTGCTGAGGCTGAATCTTCCGATAGTGATGAAAAGGGAAACCCTACCCCGGAGCCAGAAAAACCGGTTTCAGAGGAGGAAGAGACCAATACCGACAATAGCGATGAAATAAGCTATCCCGAAGGTATTGACGATGAAAAAGCCAAAGAAGCTTATTCTGAACTTCTTCCTCAAGCTGATGTAGAGTTTCCTCATCACTGGTATTCAGGCCATTACTTCCTGAGCAACGGAAGCGTTGTAAAAGGCAAGAAAGCGGCTGCTGAGGCTGAAGAGAAACTGGGGGGTTAACCATGAAGATCGTGTATTGTGCAAAATCAAGACAAGATGAAGTGGTGGACAAAATCGAGGGGACATTCCTTTTTGCATCCCCTAACGATACCCGCGTGGATCATACAGCTTCGGAGGTCGTTATTGTGGGCCCACACCCACACATTGCCGAGCGCTACAAAGGAATAGCAAAGGTTACGCAACTGGACCTTTCAAACCCTGAACCAGAGGACACAGAAGAATAATGGCCTTAACCGTTGGAACAGATACCTATATCAGCCTTGCCAATGCCAATACCTACTGGGATGAAAACACCGGTGGTACTAACTGGGCTACGGCATCGGAGGCAGACAAAGAAAAAGCTCTTCGTGCTGCTACCCAGTATGTGGATAAGCATTATAGCTGGTTAGGTAATCACCCCGGTAACAGTCAGAAGCTTTCGTGGCCACGGCTGAATGTGGTAGATAAAGACGGACGGACCATAGGCGGTAATGTTATTCCTGATGCTGTTAAAGATGCTACGGCTTACATAGCCGAACAGGTGCTTGCTGACGGAGGGATACTTCCTAAAAGAAACCGGAACTCTGCGATAAAAAGTGTGAAGGCTGGATCTGTTGAGGTTGAATATGATGATATGGCTCCAACAAGAACCCATTATGACTACGCAGACCTGATTTTAGTCAAGTTAACCAAAGGAGGCCGGGGCATGACCCGGATGTATAAAGGATGAGCATTTTTGGCGTAGACATACAGGGTATAGTATCAGATGCTTTTAGCGGGCAATTAAAGCCGGTGACGCTGACCCGTGAGAATAAAGGGGATTATGATCCTCCTACTGACAGCTATAGGGACGGAGCGGATCCAGATACTTACACCACAGAGGGTATTGTTGAGGATTGGGCTGCTTACCTGGTTGAAAGTGGGGCTGTTGAGGCGAATACGAGGAAGATATTAATGATAGCGAAGCCATTAGGCACCGAACCCAAACAAGGGGACACCATTACGATTGAAGGCGATAGTTATATGGTGGTGGGCATACCTGAAAGAGATCCTGATACTGCTACGTGGGTAGTGCAGGGGAGGGTAGGATGAGATACGATTATTTTTCACAGAACGATTTTGATACTGCTATTCCGGTATGCAAGATGTCTGACATGGATGAAGAGTTCATGGAGAAGCTTGATTTAGCCCGTGAGATAGCGAGGGTGCCATTTATAGTGAACTCTGCATACCGAACGGTTGAGTATGAGAAGTCAAAAGGAAGGGATGGTTCAAGCTCACATACAAAGGGTTTGGCTGTTGACTTAAAGTGTACGCTAAGTCGTGTACGGTTTAGGATATTACATGGTTTGCTACAGGCAGGATTTACGCGAATAGGGGTTGGCAAAACTTTTATCCATGTAGATTTCGACCAAGACAAAGATCAACAAGTAGTATGGGATTACTACAAGGATTAAACCAATGACTGATATCATAGCAACTAAATCGTTCAACATTTTAGCCATTGTAACCGCTTGGATATTTGCACAGGCGGCAGAATACGGAGGCATAATCAACCAAGCCTTTGACCAGCTATTTAGCCTTGGTCTGTTGGTTGTTGTTATCGTTGTTCTGTTCCGTGAATACAAAAACAGCAAAGAAGACAATGCCGAATTAGATCAAAAATTTCAAGTGCTATTAAAAGAGAATATTGAGACCCGAAAGGACTTTAACAGCACCATTGAGGCACTTACAAACGCCATTGAGAAATTAGGTAATAAATAGCGAAATGAGCAACGATAAAGACATACCGAATGAATATGTGAGTGATGGTGAAATGCCATTGCATGATCTTGATGATGCTTATGTGGATGGTCCGGAGCGAGAGCCTTACTTCAGGGAGCCTAAAAAGAAATTTAAAGACACGGCCTTTGGCAGAACCATTTTACTGAAGAACAAGACAGGTAAAACGATCGCAGGAGTAATTACCGGTGCAATTGGAGTAGTGACCGGTGTAGATATCTCTGCAATCATCAACCCCATAATAGGAGTACCACCCATGGAGCAGTTTATTGAGCAATTTGGACAGTTAAACATCGAATCTATACTTATGCTTTTGGCCGGGCTTGTAGTGATGGCCTTCGCTTCTTTTGCAGCTGGTAAGAAGTGGTTCACTTCTTCCATGAAGAAAGAATTTATCGATATCTGGCAGGAGTTCAAGAAAGCGCGACTACCAGAAAGTGAAGGAGGCAAGAAGGTTTCTGCTTCAGAGAAGGCTAAGCTATTTGATCAGCTTGTAGACTTTGTAGAAGCCACTTTTAAAAAGTTTGGCATTACCATTGATATAAATGGGGACGGTAAATAGATGTCCACCTGGGCCATAGACATATCGAAATTTGTTGAGAAGGCGAACGGTCGTATTGACCTGGTCTTCAAGAAGATATCTGAGGATGTCACACGGTCTGTGGTGTTAAAAACTCCGGTAGATACCGGAAGAGCCCGCTCAAACTGGAATGCAGGGGTTAACAATGTGGACCCCTCTGTTTCTCCGGCACGTGATGTAACGGTGTTGGAACGAGCGAAAGCGATCATAAGCCAGTTGAAGGGCGGTGATTCCTACTTCATTACCAATAATGTGGATTACATCAAGTACCTGGAAGAAGGCAGTTCTGATCAGGCTCCGGAAGGTATGGTAGCTATTACGCTGCGCAACTATCCCGGCATTGTTCAGCAGGCCGCACAGGACACAAAAAGGGAGATCCGATGAGTATTTCCAACAAAGATGTACGCGCTCAGTTTCGGTATAAGATTGAAACTGTTGTTGGTATTCCGAATGAAGAAAACCGCGCCTGGGAGAATAAAGTATTTGAGCCAAAGAAAGGCACCCCATGGCTTCGTGAGAAGCTTTTACGCGGTGATGAACGGCAATCTGCGAACGGAGAGCTTCAGGCTGTAGGTATTTGTCAGTTTGATTACTTCGTTCCCATTGACTCAGCAATATACGATGCTGAAGAAATAGCAGATGCCATTAAAGATGCCTTCCCTCCCGGATCGGTTCTTGGAGGGCTTGTGCGAATCGAGCGATCCCGTGTACTTAGCGGAACGAAGGGGATTTCAGACCTGCAGCAGGAATCATCCTCCAGTCCATGGTATCGGATACCGATTCGCATTGAATACATAACATTTTCCATAAACTAAACGAGGTAAGACCATGTCTAATCCAAATTCAGATTTTAAACAGTCGTTTCTCAGCTTTGTTGAAGAGACTACTCCCGGGACTACACCCAGTTCCCCATCGATGCTAAAATTCAGGACGACCGATCCGTTGGCTATTCAGTCACAAACGGAAGCCCTGCAGACTGAGCAACCCTATTCACACCGGCAGTTGGCTATGAACCGACATGCTTTTAAAGGTGTGGGCGGCAGCCTGCCTCATGAGTTGAGCTATGGCGCTTTTGATGCCTGGATTGAGGCCCTTTTAGGTGGTGCATGGTCTACAGAGACCGCAGGAACGCCTGAAATACTAAAGATCGGGAATGCCATCAAGACCTTTACGGTAGAGCGCGGTTTCCCGGACATTTCCGAGTATGAAGTATTTCGAGGCGTTATTCCAAATACCTGGAACCTTGAGATCAACCCGCAAGGGATTGTGACAGGTGACTTCGGTGTGATCGGTATGGCTCATGATGCCCTCACCTCATCTTCCCTTGGTTCTGCAACCGATGTAGCCACCAACGAACCTTTTGACGGGCTGGCTAATGCTTCATTGCAGGAAGGCGGTTCATCTATTGCCATTGTGACTTCGCTGAGCCTGACTATCAATAACAACCGTAATATTGGTCGATTGGTGGGCAGTGATGAAGGGGATGTGCCTAACAACGGCATGATTCAGGTAGAAGGAACGCTTACCGCACGATTCAGGGATGAAGCTTTACTGAACAAGTTCAAAAATGATACTTCATCCAGTTTGCAGGTGGTATTGAATGATCAAGGCGGTTCCGATTCTCTGACGTTTGACTTCCACGACATTAACTACAATGGCGGGAACCTGAACAACAACAATGACACCCTTGACGTGGTACTCCCCTTTGTGGCACAGTATGACTCCGGGGAATCAACAGCATTAACCCTAACACGTTCAAACGCAGCTTAATATGGACTTATCAAATTTATCTGTAGACCCCGAAAACCAAACGGCAGTACTTACAGTGCTTCACCCGACTACTCATGCCCCCTTGACTGATGAAGATGGCAATGAAGTGACGATCACTATTCACGGCCCAGACTCAAAGGCGCAAACGGAGCTGCAACGAAAGTTTCGCAACAAAGCACTGAAAGACGGTGTGAAGCGTAAGAATATGTCCATTAGTTCTGAGCAATTAGAAGCAAGGGCATTGGATATGGACGTTGCTGCAACGGCAGACTGGCAGAATATTGGCCTGGATGGTAAAGAGCTTGAATGCACACCTGAAAACGTGAAGATGGTGTACACGAAGCTTCCGTGGATCCGTGAACAGGTAGAAGAGTTCATGGCAGACCGAGCTAATTTCATGGGAAAGTAACCGAAGCTCTGGTAGAAGCGGCCGACCATCGGTTTGAGTTACAGCAGCCGATGAAGGGATCCAATATAACCAAGCTGGATCACCTTACAGCCATAGCAGAGCAAACCGGTGATTACTCGGAGATTGAAGGCAAGCCGTTCCCAGGCATTGTAGCACATGTATGGGAGTGGTTTTTAGACCTGAGTGCAGGACGCGGACAAGGCGGGATCTCATACACCGAGATCAAGTCATGGATGGAACTGACCGGCAACCGGCCGACACCGTTTGAAATACGCCTTATCAAAAGGATTGACATTGCATACTTAAAGAGGAATAACAGTGGTTGATATTGCCAAACTTGGATTAGAGATAGACAGTAAGCAGGTAAAGACTGCTACGTCTGATCTGTCTCGCTTTCAGAACCAAGCGGATAAGGTGGGTAAGACGGCACAACGACTGGGCCGGAACATGTCGCTTTATGTGACCACGCCTATTCTGGGTGCAGGCGCCATGGCTGTGAAGACTGCTTCTGAATATGAACGACTGCAAACCCAGCTTGAAGTATTGGTGGGGAGTGCAGAAAAGGCCGAGCAAGTGTTTGGGCGGCTTACCGAATTTGCATCGACCACTCCTTTTGAGCTGGAAGGAATTACGAGTGCCAACAACATGCTTTTGGGTTTTGGGCTGAGTGTGGAACGAACCTTTGGGTTACTGAACACCCTTGGTGACATTGCTGCCGTTTCCGGTGCCGATCTTAAAACCCTTGCCCGTATTACCGGGGAAGCGAGAGCAGAGAACAAACTACTTACCAGAGATCTTCGACAGTTGGTATCCAACGGGGTTCCTATTATTGGCTTGTTGGCTGATTCGTTAGGCGTTGCAGAGAACAAGATCTTTGACATGGCCTCTGCCGGAGAAATTAGCTTTGAAGTACTTATTGATGCTTTTGAGAAGGCAACGGCAGCCGGAGGCATGTATGAAAACGGTATGGAGAAGCTGTCTGACACCATGGGCGGCATCTGGTCAAACTTCCTTGATTCCACTGATCTTGCTTTGGGTAAGTTGGGTAAAACGATCACTGAAGTACTTGACCTTAAAGGCGTGTTACGTGAAGTGGTGGAGCAGATTGACAGGGCGGCCGAGTGGTTTAATGAGCTTTCCGAGTCTGAACAGAAGATGCTTATCACCCTTACTGCGATCACTGCTGCATTAGGTCCGGCTATCTTCCTGCTTGGGTCACTTAGTGTGGCTATTGGTGCAATCAGTGGGCCGATGGCTGCGGTTGCAGCCGGTGTTGCGGTTGGAACGAGTGCGATCATCCGGAACTGGGAGGAAATCGAAGAATATTTTACTTCCGGTGGTGGCTATGAGATGTGGCAAAGTATTAAGAGCATATCATCAGAGACCGTTGATATTGTTACTGGGATATGGGATCAGTATGGGGACTTCTTAATGGAGAAGACAGAACAATCATTTGGGTTTGTCCTTAAAACCATGGAGTTCACATTTGGAAGAATGGAAACCATGATGAAGAAGTTTAACGGAACCATGGATACTGAGCTTAACGTCTTTGAGGACAACTGGTTTACCACAATGGATAAGATAGACGGTAAAATCGTGAACATGAGCCTGTCTTTCGTTAAGAAGTTTGGGGAAGCCTTTAATTTAATCCCCTCCGAATACGATCAACTTGTCAAAGAATTTGAAGATAGAGATATAGAGGTGCCAGACTTTGGCTTGATTGTTACTGAAGAAGAGCTTCAAAAGATGAGGGATTATCTGGCAAAAGTTAAAGAGGTCGAGGCTTTTTATCAGAGTGCATCAGAGGCAGATATATCCCTTAACACAGCAAAGGCGGATGAGTTCGCTAAAATGATGAAGGAGATAGCAGAACGGGATGTGATCATCGATCCAGAGTTATTGGAACTTGACATCCCTGCGGTACACGGAGGCATTCGCATACCTGTAACCATTCCCGAAGACGAGATCATCAGTGAGATGGATAAAATTGAGGAAGCGATAAATGGTGCTGATCTTGACCTTGGCGAGAAGATATTCCCTCCAGGCTCCATTGGTAGTTTGCGTGAACGTGTTTCAGAACTACAAGACGAAATTCAATACCTGACTGATCCCCAAGAAATAAGAACCTATCAAAATGAGATTGAAGGACTTCAGGAACGGATTAAAAGACTTACCGGGGTAACGAATGAACAGAATGAGTCTACACGAAAATTGGATTTTGCCTTCAAGAGTGCTTTTGAGGATGCTGTTATATCTATCGGTAAAACAGAGGATGCTCTTGAAAGTTTTGGGAACGTTCTATCTGGCTTGTTTGAAGATATTGCTCGTTTATTATTGCGTGAGAATTTCACGAACCCCTTAATGGATGCATTGGGCTTATTCTTTAACAGTGGAGGAACATCTTCAAATCTAAAGGTAACGGGAGACAGCTCCATCTTTGATAGCTGGTCGCAAGGTGGTACTTATGGAGCTACTACAAGTGCAGCGACTACTTCAGGAAGCATGCCGATCATGCAGCCCGTTAAAAGTTCTGCAGCCCCATCGTTAAGCCAAAAAGTGAACTTAAACATTTTCAATCAGAATGGATCTCAGGTTGAGACAAGGCAAAGTAAAGGACCGGGTGGACAAATGAACATTGATGTATTGGTTAAAAATAAAGTGAAAGACATGTTCAACCGGGGTGAAATGGATCGTGTAATGGGCGGTAATTATGGAATCAGAAGAAGTGGTGTAAACAGAGGATAATATGGCAAGTATAGATTGGCCTTCAAGCATACCGATACCAACTCCAGTAGGCGGAAAACCCGAAAGCGGGGCATTGCGTACACAAATGGATGTTGGTCCGGCTAAAGTGCGCAGGAGGACTACGGCTACCGCCAGGCCCATGCAATTCACCATGCAGATACCAGGGGATAAATTCGAGACCTTCAAAACCTTTTATCACACTACGACTTTAGAAGGGAGTTTGGCTTTTAACATGGATGACCCACAGGATGATGTTGAGTATGAGTGGCGATTCCTGACCGAAGAAACCTACGACTGGAATATTGTTTCCGGTGCTTCCAACCCCAATGACAGAATTGTAGATGTAACGGTATACATGGAGCGATTGCCATGAGAAATTTAAGCGCTGATGCTGTACAAGACATGCTGGCCGCCCAAACAGGGGAAGTATATCTGCACATTGTGAAGATAAGCCATGCGAGCCTTGCCAGTGATCTGCTTTTTGTAGACAACAACGAAGATATTGTGCGGAGTGATGGCACCTACAAGGCGAGTGCTTTTCGCATTCAGTTGCCGAGTGAAGACGATGAAGTACCACAGGTGCGCATACAGATCGACAATGTAGACCAAAGCATCATTGCAGCACTTCGACCTCTTCAAAACGCGCCTGACCTAACCATAAGCGTTATACGCGCCTCTGACCCAGATACGGTAGAAGTCGGCCCGTATGAAATGGTTTTAAAGCAATTCGATTACGACAAATTCACCATAACCGGGACTATTGGATATCAGGAAGACTTTTTAAACGAGCAGTTCCCGAAAGATCAGTTTACTCCACAGAATACACCGGGCATATTTTGATGGATGATTTATGGATGTGAGTAAGTACATAGGGTTGGAGTTTGAGGACCGTGGTCGTGGTCCTAAGTATGATTGTTATGGACTTTGTGTCCGTGTTTTAGAGGATGAATGTGGGCACAAGTTACCTGACTTTAGTGATGAATACATCCATGCCCATGACAAGTTCAACATACCGCTATTGGTGGCCAAAGAGCGACCCAACTGGAAGAAGGTGGACACCCCCGAACCCGGAAATGTGGTTGTTTTTTCTATTGGCGGTATGCCTTTGCATGTGGGCGTGGTGTTGGATAACCGGAAGATGTTGCATATAGCCAAAGGCATAAACGCATGTATAGAAGATTTTACAAGCAAAAAGTGGGCTTCACGTGTAGAGGGATTCTATGCCTATAATTAACATCAAACCACATCCTTTTAAGCAAGAGCGCCATCAGTTCAGCGTTCCGGGAGGGGCTACGCTTGCTCAACTTCTGCCGGAGGACCGGAGCTGGTTTCATGTTTCTGTTAATGGGCGAGAATTTGACGACCTAACGCCACTACACGAAAAGGACGTAGTTGATATTACCTTAGTGCCTAAAGGCACCGGAGATCGTCAGGAAAATACGCAGAAGGCTATTATGATCGGTGCCACGGTGTTGGGTGCTGCCCTAACGGGTGGGATTGGTGCCGGGGCCGGTGTGGGGTTCTGGGGTGGAGCTTGGGCCGGAGCTAAAACCGGTATAGCTGTTGCTGCGCTGAACGTAGGAAGTAGCTTCCTGATGTCGAAGACACAATCAGTTGAAAAAGCAGATTTCAACAGGCTGGGAAATGTTACAGGATCAAGAAACAGAGCGAATGCCTATGGTGTAATTCCTAAAGTATATGGTAAGCGGAAAATATACCCTTCCATTGCAGGAAAGCCATTTACGGAAGTCATTGGCAATGAACAATATTTAAGGGTTCTGTTTTGTCTCGGATATGGCCCATTGATACCTTCCGTTCCTAAAGTAGGTGATACCAGTATAGGGGACATTGTATTTAATACAGACGGGGGAACTTATCATTTCAACAGTAACGATAATTATGAAGATGTAGAAATAGAAATAGGTGAACGCCCTTCCATTTATGCGAATGATGTGGATGAAATCGTTCCCGGTGATAGTTTTGTAGATGCCGGTGACGCCTTCATTGAGACAACTTCTGTTGACACTGATGAATTTTCCGTAACCCTTACCTTTCCAAGCGGACTGTACCGCGAAGACAACGGTAAGACAAAAACGGCTTTTTATGCCTTTGATGTACACTACAGAGAAGTTGGCGAGACTACATGGAATGATGCTTCTTTTGATTTAAATGATGGTTTACAGTTCATAAACTGTGACCTATATCCTTCCGCAAGTCCGTTGGGGGCTGGGTTTGAGACAAAGAACGCAGCCAGAGAAACACACCGATGCGGTATACGGCGTAAACTGCCATCAAAAGGGCAGTATGAAATCAGGGTAACGAAGAAAAATGCATCTTCATCTTCATCTAATGATGTTGATGATTGCACCTGGTCTTCGTTTAAATCTGTGGAATATGTGTCGCCTGTAAACACTGAGAATATCGTTTATCTCGCAATGCGAGTAAAGGCGCAAGGCAATATTTCAAACACTCTTGAGCAATTCTCTGTAGAAGTAGAAAGTCAGTTATCGGAATATAATGGTTCATCATGGAGTGATCCGACATCATATACCAATGGAGACCCAAACTCACCGGCCACCTCAAACCCAGCCTGGATAGCAGCCGATATTATTTCCGGAAATGCGAACTCCGGGGCATTGGCTAAGAGTAAGATAGATGCGGACGCATTCAAGGCGTGGGCTGATCGATGCGATACCCGTGGTGATGAGTGTAATATGGTAGTTGATAGTTCTACTACGGTTAAAGACCTTCTGCAAGAGGTATCGAGCTATGGGAGAGCGAGTATCCAGGAAATTGACGGAGTTTACCTACCTGTTGTAGATATTGAGAAGACTACCCCGGTGCAGCACTTTACCCCGCGAAACAGCATCAATTTCAGTTCAACCCGGATATTCCCAGACAATCCCCATGCGCTTAAAGTGCGGTTTATCAATCCTGACAAGGACTGGCAGCAGGACGAAGCTATTGTGTATGATGATGGCTACAATGCAGATGGTTCCGGTGAAGATGAGCAGGCCACTAAGTTTGAGACTATTAGCTTTCTTGGGATCACAAACTGGGATCAGGCGTGGAAGACCGGCCGGTATATTTTAGCAGAAGCCAAGCTGCGGCAGGAAGTGTACAGTCTTGAAGTTGATTTTGAACATTTAATTGCCAACCGTGGTGATCTGGTGAAGGTTACCCATGACGTGCCATTGTGGGGCAGTGGGTACGGAAGGATCAAGTCGTTTACTCTAAACGGCAGCAGTGAAGTCACTGAAGTTGTACTTGATGATGTTGTAACCATTCAGGCCGCAACCGACTATGTATTACGGGTTCGCGGTACAGATGGAAGCAGTCATGAATTATCAGTGGCAACAACGTCTGCAGGGGAATACAATACCCTTTCTATCACCCCGGAAGTAGCTGATATAGCAGCCGGTGACCTGTACATGTTTGGAGAAGTAAATAAGGAGACAACGAACTTAAAGATAACAGCTATTCAGGCTCAGGATGATCTGCGAGCTACGCTTTTACTGGTAGATGATGCCCCTGAGATATACGATGCTGACTCAGGCACAATCCCGCCTTTTGACAGTAATTTGACAGAGCCTTTGGATATTACGGACCTGACCCCGCCTGAGCCTGTGATAGATGATATTCGCAGTGACACGACCGTTTTATATCAAGACAGTGACCGAAGCAGGCGACTGACGCTATCCATTGATTTCAGCGCAGCGAAGGGATTCCCATCCTTACAGATTGAAGCGAGAGCGCGGGTAAATGGCAGTAATGGTAGCTGGAGGATATTTGAGGTTACCGATGCCATAAATGGAAATATTGCACTTACCAATGTAGAACAAGGGCAAGTATATGAAGTGCAAATTCGATCACGTAACTATGACCAGGTAAGCGGATGGGTTAGCACTACGCATACCGTTGTTGGGAAAGGGGAGGCTCCATCTGACGTTTCCAACTATTCAGTTTCTGTTGACAAAACACAGATTCGCCATAAATGGGATGAGAACAGCGATCCTGATATTGGGGAGTATGAAATACGTGTGGGTGGAACCGGATGGAGTGATGCCACTTTGGTGGACCGGACGAAGGGAACTACGCTAACTACGGCTATTGTGACTTCTGGGAATTTCACCTATCGGATTAAGGCTATTGACACGAGTGGGAATTATTCGACAAATGCTGTAAGTGATACGGTTACTGTTGATGATAAGTATACGGATGATCCAGTATACACTGGTGATGATGTATCATTCAATGACGCTACATTTGAAGGCACTTCTACTTTCAACGGGGATATCATCCAGAGCGGTGAAGCCTATGAGACTCATGCCGAACAGATATATACGACGAAGGATTTCATTATTTCGAGAGAAGGGGCGGTGGCTGCTATTCCTTCCGGGGATATTGCCGGACACAAAGTCTTAAAGGCTGATGGCACCAATAATGTTGTGTTTGGAGTAGATAATGGAGCTATTGCCCGTGTAGGTTGGGAAGGTGATACCCTGCAAGCTATTGCAACGCGCCCTGATGCTCCATCTGATAACGGAATTGCGGTTTGGAATGCCACTAATGACTGGTATGAGACGAGAAGCGGGTTGACTTACAATTCTTCAGGGCTATTGTCTGCTACCTCTATCAGTACCGGTGCTTTTTATGCCGGATCATTGGCAGAATTTGGCGCTGATATTTATCCGGAGACGAATTACACATCCAATTTAGGGGCTGCAAATAAGAAATTCTTAAGCGCTCATATTGCTGAGATGTATGTAGAACTCATGACCGTTTCGGAGCGCAGAGTTACGCAGGGTGGGCGGTTCAATGTTGGTCTTGGAAATATACTTGATACCGGTATTGGGACGAGTGACACCTCCATTACTGTACGATACAGTAATTTGAATGATGGGGATGTAATACACCTGGAGAAAGAGTTACAGGTGGAGTTTATGCGGGTTGATTCTGCTTCTACCGATAACGGGGATGGCACGTACACCTATGATGTAATCCGTAATTTAGATGGTTCCGGGTCAAATAGTTGGTCTGAGGGTGATGGTATTTTCAACACCGGCACTACAGGAGCTGGGTTCATTGACATGTATGCCATCAACTCTTTGAAGACTGGAGTAACAACATCCGGTCCTGCAATCGCTTTTATGGAGCGAACCGGCACGGCATATGATGCGATTGAAGCGCGTATGGTCTCCGGTAATTTAAAAGGGTGGTATGGTGTCACTTCTGACACTTATGGTATGGGGGCCGGTAATTACACCAGTGGAAGTTATATCCGAGCGACCGAGGATGGTATTTATGTTAAGGGTGCGGACATAGACGTTACCTCCCTTCCGAGAGTGAGTGAGAAAGGAAGAAAGGCTAAGTTTTCATTTGAAAACAGTTTACTGAATCAATTCTCGACATCATCACTTGATTATAGTGCAAGTTCTTTGGGTGATGAACCTGCATATACAAGAGATAGCCCATCTAATCGGGCTGTTGTTCTAAATAATTCGGCGAGGCTAACTGCACCCTCATATTCAGGTATAGAATTTTCAAATACCGACTCATTTATGTATTCAATATGGGTTAAGGTTGATAGTGCAACAGGTGTATATTGGTTAATGGGAAAAGGTAATTATGATGAATCCTACGGTATTTATTATGATAACGGGACGCTACGAGCAGGAACAAGAGATGCTTCAAATAACATTATTACACAAAATTATAACATTTCTACAAACACTTGGTATCATGTTGCATGGGTATATAATCCAAATGAATCCGTGAATAAGCAACAGTTGTGGATTAATGGAGTTCGTGAAGATACTGATTCCACTTCTGCTTCAGGCTCAATTAGTACTACAGAAGTGTTGCGTTTTGGTAATGGAACTTTGGGAGGTACGGAAAACAGAACAGGATGCAGGTTAGCACAAGCCAACATCTATAGTTTAGGCGGATATAGCTCAGCCCAAATTGAAGAGCTTATCAAGTCCCTCTACCTCTACCCCTCCGGCAACTCAGGAGGTTTTATAAGCACCGAGAACTTAGTCGTTACAAGCAATGCGCTTATTAATGACCTGCTTGCAGAAACGGCTACTATATCCAATACACTTACGATGGGCGCTGGCTCTTCATTAGAAGCAGAATCCGGTGCCTACATTATGAATGACACCTACTTCTTAGTGGATGTGACTAATTTATATGTGGATTCTGATGCAGAGCAAATTCGTGTAGGGCCAGAAGCTAATCCAATTTTCAGCGCTGATGGAGGGACTGGTACCGGTGTATTTGCGGGCATGAAGTTCGATGATACAGAAATGTATGTAGAGGATGGGAGTTCTAACAAGATTGTTCGGTTTGGAGACTTTACTGCAGCACAGCCCTCATCCTTAGAAGTCAGCGAATCCCTTATAGGTAACGCAGGTTTTGAAAACGGATCACCACCTGTTACTACTGCAGGGACCTATGACTGGATAGATGCCAACAGAATAGATGATGGGGGTACATTCAACAGAGATTCCACCTATGAGTATTCAGGATCTTATGCTGTCCGTGTAGATGGAGACGGCACCTACTATATGAATAAAACTGCCTATCAGGATATAGATGTGTCTGCCTACCGGGGAGAAACACTTATGATACGGTTTAGGACTAAATGGGTCGATCAGGTGGGAGGCTATATACAGCCTAGTTGCCTGTTCTCTATTATATATGAAGATGAGGATGGCGGATTTGATGATTTTGATGGAGGCTTTATAGTCTCCGGATTAGATGTATTTGCAGGGTCATTTCTGATGGTACAAAAATATGTAACTGTTCCAAGCGGAAGCATTGGTGATGAAGACACCTGGCATACTGTTGAAGTACCCTTTGTAGTGAAAGATGATGCTAGTGAAATTCGTATTCAATTTGAGGGTTACAGTCCTCAGCAGGGAAGCACACCTATTGCTCCACTGTATGTTGATGCTTTTGAAACCATAACATTTAAGGGGCAGGTGCAGCTTGGAAATAATGGTTTGTTCGCATATGAATCGCCATTGAACTACATAGATATGACAACCGGGGGCGGTAAGATCAAATCAAACACTATCGAGTTTATAGGTATCAAGAATAGCAATCTGTACTGTGTGCTCCCAGATGGCAGCAAGGCTGAATTAGAAATTGTAACCAGAGAACAATAACAAGAAAACATAATGGAAGAAGAAAAGATTGACATTTTCGAACAGGAAGAGAAACTCACGCTGAACAGGATATTAGTTCGGCATGAATCGTTATTAGACGTGGCAAACTTTAGGTGTGAGACAGATGAACACCGGGATGCCCGTATGGCTTTGTTTTTCAACATAGACAATTACAAAAGGGCCGTTGGTGTTATTCAGGACTTAATGGAGCAGGCATCGAAGGAAATGAAAGCCTACAATACTGAAAGAATGGAGCTCGCTAAAAAATGTGGTGGAGTCGAGCAGATTGATACTAACGGAGACCGATTCGTGAAGAACGTAACCGATCAAGAGCGATTTTCAAGGGAACTGGGAAAACTGGAGGATAAATTCTCCAAAGCTATTAAAGAAGACCGAGAGCGACAGGATCGAAACGATGTGATACTTAGCAGGGAGCCTTCAAGAGTACCCGATCCACATTACGCGGATCCTAGTTGGTTTCCTGACTCCATATCCCCAGACAAGCTTGCGAAAATATCGTTCATGCTTAAGGATATGAGTAAAGAATCTTCTGACCTGAAAAAATAGGATGAGTCGGATTTCGCAGTTCTATACATTATTAGTAAATGCATAATCTAAAATTAAAAAATCATGTTCGCTACACCGGTTGTATTAGATAAGACTCCGCGAATTAAGAGCGCGGATGAGTTCTCATTCTCGATCCAGTTCAAGGAAGATTCCGGGCACTACGATTTAAGTTCTTTTTCTAATATAACTACGTTATTGACGGACGGTAACGATAATGTGTTCTCTATTTCTACAGATGGTGGTGGCCTGGCTCTGTCAAGTTCATCCGCATCAAATAATGACATTATATCCGGTGTTATTGATGCCTCTACCATGGATGTAAAAAGAGGCCGGTACTTCCTTGAGGTATGGACGGAGCGTAATGATGATCCAAACACTAAATCATCATTGATATCTACAATGGTTAGGCTTTCGGGGGCAGGAGAGGCCGGAACGCCTCATGAATGGATAATAACCATCACTGATTCAACCGACGCGGCTACGGGCGAACGTGCCACCAATATCATGGCCCTGGCTGTTCAGTATAAGAATGAAGCGGAGGCGGCTAAAGATGCAGCAGAAGCAGCGGCTGCAGGTGTAAATTTGCCTCCAATAACATCTGGTGATGCGGGGAAATTCCCCACTGTAAAGGATGATGAATCTGGTTACGAATTTAGTGATACAGTTTTTGATAAGGCCTCAGACACTTTAGACTCTATAAATAACGGAGAAGAAAACAAACATTTCACTAATTCAGAAAAACAAAAGCTTTCTGGAATTGAGTCTGAGGCTACGGCAGATCAATCAAATCAAGAGATTGAAGAAGCCTATAATAATCAAGTTTCGGCAGCGACTCAGGTCGAAGCTGAGGCGGGAACAGAAGTCAGTATAAGGAGGTGGTCACCTCAAAGAATTAAGCAAGCTATTAATGCTATTCAAACAGACACTCAGCTCACGGCTACTGAGGTTAAATCACGTTACGAATCGAACGATGACACCAATGCCTTTACGGATGCCGAAAAGACGAAGGTGGCCAATTCTGCAACGGTCGATCAGCTCAACGATAAGGCCTCATTCTCATCACCGAAAAGATCGGAATTAAATG